>ENA-OQVM01000258-OQVM01000258.1-marine-metagenome-genome-assembly--contig:-NODE-258-length-87847-cov-34.174821_pt1 | contig 87847 bp, 72 predicted proteins | sample MGYA00237776_ERZ505498 | MGnify/ENA primary metagenome ERZ505498 (study PRJEB26159, sample SAMN06265151) | marine metagenome | isolation source: Helgoland LTER site | place: Germany:Helgoland, sampling... | reverse complement strand
AAAAAAATATCGTTTTTTCTAATCTTTAATCAAACCACAACTGCATTCCTTCACGTGTAATATTGAAATCAAATATCGTTTTTTCTAATCTTTAATCAAACCACAACTAGCTGCCATAGGTAAGTCTGGTAGGTCGTAATATCGTTTTTTCTAATCTTTAATCAATTCAAATGTCGATGAGCTTTTTTCTTATAGATAAAATTATATTTTTTCAATTTTACCAATACTGTTAATTTTTACTTTAATTGGATTAAAAGTAAACCAACCTGTTTTACCATCTCCAAAACCTCTTATTTGAATATATTCTTTATCAGTTACTTTAGATGATGTATGTTTTCTAAAAAAATAATCACCAGATGTTAATTTTTGTACTCTATATAAATGTTGCTTAAATAATTTAGTATCATATTGCATCCAATCAATTTCATTTTCATTTAATCCTAATAAAAACAAATCATTTATTTGTAAAGTATTAACAATTTCTTTACCACCTTTTGGTAGCTGACATACGTTTTGACCTTGCTTTTTTCTTTCTACTGCTGTCCAAAAAGTAACTACATCTTCTTTTAGGCTACCCTTAATATCCTTATAAACAAGCACATGATGATTTTTACCTAAATCAACCCATTGATTCATCTTTTCTTTCAAGGGTTCAGCATTACTGAAATTCTTTTTTATTCTTATTTTTTTTATTGGTACTGGATTGCCATTTTTATTAGGTAAAAAGAAAGATTTATTTAATAATTGTTCAAATAGTTTTTTTTCTTCCTTAGTTTTAATAATTGGCTTTCTGTCTTTTTTATTAATAATTAAACCTAACTCTTCAATAGATTTATAAAATATTTTCTTTATCTCAATATCAACAATTTTTGGAATTTCTGCAGCTGTTAAAGCAATAATTGGTTTTCTGACATGATAACTTAACTCTTTTGTAAAAACATCTTTTCTCTTTCCGTAAACTGTATCTAAATGCAATTGTCCTCTAGCAGCTACGCCAATATTTTTATGTACAACACCATTCTTTTTAGTGCTGTGGGTTCTAACAGTTAATAAATTCTTATGTTTTTTATGAGATACTAAAATTTGTGCTACGGAGTTTTCTGCATCTTGTCTAAAATTCAGCCAAGGATCAGGAAAGTCTTTTAAATCATAGTTTTTGTTATACCTATTTCTTTTACTCAGTTCTTGTAAATGATTTCTAGTAGAACATGCCATAACTAAAGCATCTACTGCGTGGTGTCTGTGATCATCTCTAGTTTTAGTATCATCTTCTAAGTTTAGTATACTATTCAGACCCCAATGATGTCTTAACGTTGCGGTCATTTGTCCAGGAGCAACTAAAACATTGGTACATATCTTAGAAAGATAGTTTTTTGCTTCTTTACTAATGTATCTGGTGTCATTTAACTGACGGCTAATAAAATCTTCATCATGTTTTTTCTTAACAAAATGTTTAAATTTATTATAGCAATTAGGATAATTGAGTTTAGTTTTAAAACAACTTAATGACTGTAATTTTATAGCTTCCCATTTTTGGTCTCCTTGTTCGCTATAAAATTCATAGGGAGTCTTGTTTCCTTTAGCTCTATTTTCATCTGCAAAACAGAGTGTTTTGTTGTTAAAACTATCGTTTAAAGACCTACTCCAAGGAAAAATATGTTCTATCTGCACTTCTCCTGTAAAAAGCTGACTTATAGTAATTACTTTACCCGTAAAAGGGCAGGTGTGGTTACATTCTTCCCACAGTTTATATTTTAAAATATTAATATGGTTTATTCGCTGATTTAATTTTTCTAATTCAACCTTTACTCTGTCATTTTGTTTTTCTAGTTCTTTTTGTTTTTTTCTGGTTTCTAAACGGTTCGATTTAGATGCTTTTAAATCTCTTGCCAATTCAACTTTTATTTCATTGGGTTTACCATACGTATCAATAATTTCATTAACCAGTTTCCTGATTTCAAATAAAGCAGTAATTACAACTGGGTTTTTAATTTTTTGTATTTCTCTATCTGCATGTAAATTTACAGGAAGTCTATCTAGAATTTTTTCTGTTTCAATCGCACTACTATGATGATATAGTTTTTCTAATTGTTTGTCTGTACAATTAAATTCATTCTTCAGCATATTTTTAAGAGGTTCTATATAACCTCCTTTTAAATTAGACCGTACTATTTCTGGCACATTATCTAATACAAACTGTTTATGTTCTTCCCAATTTACAGACAATGTATTTTTAACACCTGCTAAACCAACGGCAATATCGTACATAAATCCCTTTTCTAAAAAGGGTAAAATATTTAAAATAGCTTTTCTACTAAGGTTTGAATAACCGTCTTTTAAATTAAATTTAGAAATTTTTATAGCACGTTCTTTATCAAAACTCCAATTTTTTATGGCGTACTCTTTTAATTTTTCTCTGTCATCAAAGAAGGAAAGGACGTGCCAAATGTTTTCTTGTTCTTTTTCAGAAAAATCAAACCATTTATTACCAAAGAATTTTTTATTTGATAAATTACTAATAGTGTGTGATCCTACTATTTTATCATCATCTTTATAATTAAATTTATAACTTCCGTCTAACTTATTAATTGCTTTTCTAATTTCTTTAAAGCTAGGTTTTTCTTTAGAAAGTAATAATGCAATAATTATCTTTCGTTCTTCAAGGGTAATCTTTTTTTTAACTCCGTTAACATCATAAGAAAGTGTATTTACCCATTGGTAAATTCTAAACAATTCAAATGGTATAGCGCTTAACTTACATTTTGTCTTTTTAGGTTCAAAAGAACAATAGCCAACCAAATGCTTTTGAGAACGCAAAGGTCTTTGATGAAATAAGACACCATCTTCTTTGTAATTACCTTTTTTTCTTCCACCAAGAATTGTTTTTAAATTAGAATCCAACGAACTATGATATTGTTTTTGAAACTCCCAAATAGTTTCAAATTCATCAATATACATTTGTCTTGTAGTATATCTATTTCTAATACGTTCTAGTTCGCCAGAAAAAGGTTCACTTTCTTTCGGTTGTATAGAGTGTAAAAAAGAGCCTAATGTTTTATTTTGTTCAATACTTTTTAAAGTATCACTAATTCCTATTTTACCAATCTTTGCATCTCCTTTAAAAATTGTACTAGTTTCTTTTACATCAGCACTAGCACTTCTACTATTACTTAAAAAACCACGTCTTTGAATCATGTGATAAAATATTCTACCTAGTTCTATCAATGAAATTTCTTCTTGTATTGCTTTTGCTCTTAATTCATAAGGATTAAATTGAAACCACTCTTTAATTAGTTTATTCTTAAAAATATCTGTTCCATTCCAATCTTTTATAAGAGAGGGGGCAATGGGGCATAAGTTATGTTTTGCTAATTCTTTTAGTAAATAACGTTTACGCAGTCTTCTTCTAAAAATTTGTCGTCTAACCCCTCTAGCTTCTGTTCTACTAGCGTTTTTTGAAGTTTCTCGTCCTTCACCTTCACCTAAGTTAACAACACCTTCAGGAAAGATTCTACTCCCCATTCCTAGTATGATATTATTTTCAATTAATGCCCAACCAATACTGTTGGTTCCTAGATCTAGTCCAAGTATCTTTTTCATAATTATGTAGCAATTTAATTTTCTTTAAATTTACTAATTATTACGATATTTTATGCTTTTTTTTTCTATATTTGGTACAGATTAAAATTTCTAATCTTTAATCTTATCACAATAAGGCTATATGCCGTAGATGAAAATCTTTAGTCCTGCTTCGGTAGGACTTTTTTAGTTTTGTAAGAACTGGATGTGCTAATTTAGCTTACAGCTAGAGTTAAGAATAAAATATTAATTTAGGAAACAACAAAGAAAAATTTATGATTCAGTTTTTAAACGAAAAGTTGTTGCATTAAGTCAAGAGCGGTCAAACATTTCAGAATTGGCTAGAAAACTAGGAATTAGAGTTATTTTGCTATATAAATGGCGTAAAGAACAAGAAGAGTTTGAAGTAGGAAGTTTTCCAGGAAAAGGACATCTAAAGTTATCTTCAGAACAAGAAAAGATTTATCAGTTAGAGAAAAAACGAAAAGATGTTGAGTTAGAACGTGATATATTAAAAAAAGCAATAGACATTTTATTTTTGCTTCCTACTTCATTAAGAATGCTTTCAAGTCTTCGTAATTTGCTGCTCGAATCGCCACTTTTTTATTGTTGATGACTTTCTGAATTTGTGCTGGAATTTCAACTTTTACAGGCAAAGTAGCTTCAACAACATCTAAAAATTTCACTGGATGAGCCGTTTCAAGAAAAACACCAAACTCGGTTTCTTTTAGTCCGTGTTTTTTTAATCCCAAATACCCAACAGCCCCATGAGGATCGGCAACATAACCAGAATTGCTGTAGATTTTTTTCATCGTTTTACGTGTTTCTTCATCTGAAAAACTGTAAGAAGAAAAAGCGCTTTTCAAGGTTTCTAAATCGTTGTTAAACAATTCTTGTATTCTGATAAAGTTACTTGGATTTCCAACATCCATCGCATTAGAAATCGTTGTTTTTGATGGTTTTGGAGTATAAATTCCATTCACTAAATAATTAGGAACCGTATCATTTATATTTGTAGAAGCAATAAAATGTTTAATAGGTAAGCCTAGTTTTTGTGCCATAACTCCGGCACAAATATTTCCAAAATTTCCACTAGGAACAGAGAAAGTCAACGCTTTATGTTGTTTGTGTAATTCTTTATAAGCAAAGAAAAAATAGAACATTTGTGGCAACCAACGCGCAACGTTTATAGAATTTGCTGAGGTTAGTTTTTTAGTGATTTCTTGATCCAAAAAAGCAGTTTTTACCATTTCTTGACAATCATCAAAAACACCATCTACTTCTAAAGCTGTAATATTCTGACCTAAAGTTGTCAGTTGTTTTTCTTGAATATCACTTACTTTTCCTGAGGGATATAAAATAACAACATTTACTCCCTTTGCACCTAAAAAACCATTTGCAACAGCACCTCCCGTGTCTCCAGATGTGGCAACCAAAACCGTAATTTCTTCCGTATTTCCTTGGTTAAAATATTCTAAACATTGTGCCATAAATTTTGCGCCAACATCTTTAAAAGCCATTGTTGGTCCATGAAATAGTTCCAAAGAGGCAATATTATCATCTACTTTTACCAAAGGAAAATCAAAAGAAACAGTGGCTGCAATAATCTCTTTTAATTTTTCTGTAGGAATTTCGTCACCTACAAATTGTTTGATTACTTCATAGGCAATTTCATGATTTGTATACTCAGAAATATTTTCAATAAAGTCTTTAGAGAGCTGGGTAATATTGTCAGGAAAATAAATTCCCCTGTCTTTTGCCAATCCTTGAACAACGGCGTTTTTAAAACTTGTTTTTGGTGATTTATGGTGTAAACTGTAATAGTTCATTATTTTGGTTTTGGTTAATAGTTTTTGGTTTTTAGTAGCGGAGTAACCCAGCAACAATTAACCAAAAAGCAACAACTATTTTAATATTTTTATGCCTTCTTGATTCACTTTTGAAATAAACATTTCAAAATCAATTCCGGTTTTTTTATAACTTTCTTCAATACTTTTATAAACATTTTTAGCAATTGTATCTCCTTTACAAAGCGCGAATATTGTAGGTCCAGAACCACTAATTCCTGCACCCAAAGCGCCTGCTTTTTTCGCACTGTTTTTCACGTCATCAAAAAACGGAATTAAACCTTTACGAGCAGGTTCAACAATAACATCTACTAAAGAATTGCTAATTAAATTGTAATTGTCGGTATACAAACCGCTAATTAAACCCCCAACATTTGCCCATTGTGTAACGGCGTCTTTTAACGCAATTTCTTCCGGTAAAACGGCTCTAGCGTCTTTTGTTTTTATCGCTATTTGTGGGTGAATCGCCACAATTCTTAGTTCACTTGGAACGGGTAATTTTACAATTTCTAAGGGATGGTAACTTCTCACCAATACAAAGCCCCCATAAATTGCTGCGGAAACATTATCTGCAATTGGGGTTCCACACGCAACTTCTTCCCCAAACATGGCAAATTTCGTAAGCGCCAGTTCGGAATAAATATTTCCTAAAAGTTGATTGGTACCAAAAGCAGCTCCTGCGGCACTTGCAGCAGAACTTCCCAATCCACTTCCAGGAGAGTATCCTTTGTGAATTGTTAAGGCTATTCCAAAATCTGCGTTTGCTTCCTTCAATATTTTTTGAACTACCGCACTTGCTGCGTTTTCATCAATATTATAAGTTAAATCTGCTCCCGTAATATTGGTGATTTTAACTCCTTTTTCAACTGTTTTTGTAAATGTCATTTCATCTCCAACAGCATCAACAGCAAACCCTAAAGAATCGAATCCGCAAGAAACATTGGCAACAGTTGCTGGAGCAAAAATTTTAATATATTCCATTTTTTTGGTTTTTAGTCTTTGGCTTTTAGTTGTTGGTTTTTAGTCCAGATGAGAACCATAAACCCACAACTAAAAACGAATAACTATTTATTCGCAATTCGAATTACATCGGCAAAAATACCAGAAGCAGTAACATCCGCTCCCGCTCCAGCTCCTTTTATGATTAAAGGGTTTTCAGGGTATCTATCAGTAAAGAATAACACAATATTATCACTTCCTTCTAAATTATAAAAAGGATGATCGGATGCAATGTGTTGTAAACCAACGTTCGCTTTTCCATCAACAAATTCTGCCACATATTTTAAACGGCATTCTTTGTCATTTGCTTCTTTAAAGATGTTTTGAAAATGCCCTTCGTTCTTTGTTAATGAAGCGTAAAAGTCTTCATTGTTGGTTGTATTTAAACTATTTTCAGGTAAAAAAGCATTGTTTGCAATGTCTGATAATTCTAACTGATGACCACTTTCTCTGGCCAAAATTAAAATTTTTCTAGCCACATCAACGCCACTTAAATCAATTTTTGGATCGGGTTCTGTATATCCTTCTTTTTGAGCAGCGGCAACCACATCATGAAATGTTGCGTTTTTATCAAAATTGTTAAAAACAAAGTTCAAGCTTCCAGACAATACTGCTTGAATTTTATGAACTCTATCTCCAGAATTGATTAAATTTTTAAGGGTGTCTATAATTGGTAAACCTGCACCAACATTGGTTTCGAATAAGAATGAGGCATTGTATTTTCTTGAAACTTGTTTTAAGGTTTTGTAATTATCAAAGCTTGAGGCACACGCAATTTTGTTGCAAGTTACCACAGAAATACTCTCCCGTAAATACTTTTCATACACTTCAGAGACTTGCTGATTTGCAGTATTGTCTATAAAAACACTGTTTCTATGATTTGCTTCTTTTACTTTTTCATGAAAGCGCTCCAAAGTGGTTGGTGTTCCATTTTCTAAGGCTTCTTTCCAGTGCTCCAGGTTAATTCCGTTATTATCAAAAAACATTTTTCTAGAATTAGCAATTCCAATAACTCGAATGTTTAATTTCAAGTTTTCTTTTAAGAATTTCTTTTGCTGATGTAATTGCGCTAAAAAGCGTTCTCCAACATTACCAACACCTGTCACGAATAAGTTTAGTTGTTTTGTTCTTTCTTCAAAAAATTGTTCATGTAAAATGTTTAACGCCTTTTTTGCGTCTTTTTTATTGATTACAGCCGAAATGTTTTTTTCTGAAGAACCTTGTGCAATTGCTCTAACATTGACATTATTTCTTCCTAAGGCACTAAACATTTGTCCGCTTAAACCTTGGTAGTTCTTCATGCTTTCGCCTACAACAGCAATAATTGCCAAATTGTTTTCTGCAATAATTGGTTTTATTTTTTTCTTTTCTATTTCGATGTTAAACGTTTCGTCTAGAAGTTCTTTTGCTTTTGCCGCGTCATTTTCATAAACACCAACACAAATTGAATGTTCAGAGGAAGCTTGGGTGATAAAAACAATATTAATTTTTTGTTGAGATAGTGTTTCAAACAAGCGTTTAGAAAAACCAGGAATACCAATCATTCCTCCGCCTTCTAAAGTAATTAAGCTAATGTCTTCTATGTGTGAAATTCCTTTCACTTCATTGCTATTTGTAGGATGGTTACAGATTAATGTTCCCGCACTTTCTGGGTCAAAAGTGTTTTTAATTCTGATAGGAATCTCTTTTCTTAAAGAAGGTTGAATGGTCGGTGGATACAAAACTTTTGCACCAAAATGAGACAATTCCATGGCTTCTTCGTAAGAAATTTCTGAAATAGGAGATGCTTGTTTTACAACGCTAGGATTTGCCGTAAACATTCCGCTAACGTCTGTCCAAATTTGTAATTCATCAGCATCTAATGCCGCCGCATAAATGGAAGCAGAGAAATCGGAACCACCTCTCCCTAATGTTGTAGTTTCTCCATCAATATTCGAAGAAATAAACCCGCCTAAAACGGTAACTTGGTGTTTGTTTTGCTCAAAAAAAGAAGCAATGTTATTATTTGTGATTTTAAAGTTTACTTGTGCATTTAAATACTCATTATTGGTAGCAATTAACGTGCTACTTTCTTTATGAGTTGCATCAAACAATTCTTTTGCGGCATTTGCAATGATGTAAGAAGAGAGTCTTTCTCCAAAACTAGAAATTTTAGCGAGGGTTTTATCAGACAATTCTTGTAATAAAAAGACCCCTTCATAAATAGACAATAAGCGATCAAATAAAGAAGTAACTTCTTTAGAAACCGTGCTGTTATTTTTAGGAATTAAGTTTTCAATTACCTCAAAATGAGTTTCTTTAATTGCTTTTAGAATCTCTTTTGCTGCATTGATATCTATTAAAGCTTCATTTGCAGTCGCTAAAAGCTTGTCTGTAGTTTTTCCAAAAGCAGAAACAACGACTACAATTTTCTCGTTTTTAGATGCTGCCTCAACAATTGCTAGGACTTTCTGTATTTTTACTGAACTTGCGACAGATGAACCGCCAAATTTTAATACTTTCATTTTTAATGAATAGTTTGTGTAATTTAATTTTTAGTGTGTTTATTTCGTCTTTATTCGAAACAATAGATAACCTTGGATGATATGAATATAGCGGAACCCCTAAAGGGTAATGGTTGTAGAAGTACGCGTAATATTCCCCATAGAAATACCAACTATAGAAATAGTTTTAGAGGTTTTTATGTTTAGTTTTGAAATACTCACGGAGCAAAAGTATTATTAATATTTAATTTGTGCTTAATTAATGTGGATTATTTTTCTTTTTAATTTAATTAATGCGATATTAATAGTTTGAGTAAATAAAAAAGGATAATTATTTACCGAATTGATTTGTTTTTTCTTTAATAATCAAAGCAATCGGTTTGTTTTGGATTTTACTTTCTAACCAAGATAAAATATCTAAATACAAGAAGGCTCTTTTTTCATACGGATGATTTTCAAACTTTTTCAATTTCGTATGAATTTTTTTAAATTCGTTTTTAATTTCGTGCGGAAAAACATCACTCAAATCTCTAATGGAAGCTAGAAAAACTTTCTGAACTTCTTGTAAATTTTCCATTTTCAACAGAAATTTGTAGGTATCAACAAACTGTCTTTCTAAGTCGTAATCTAAACCACATTCATAATGCGCAATTAAATTTAAAATACGTGCAAAACACTGTAAATCTTCTGCTGCACTGATGTTTTTAGAGCGAATTATTTTTTGTAAATAAGCAATACATAACTTGTTTTTACCCATTCCAAAATACAAACAAGCAATCTTGTAATACAATAATACTACATAGTGATTGTCGAGTCTGTTTTTGTATTTTTCAATTTTATTATTAATCACATCGACCAAATATTCCCCTTTTTCAAAAGAGCCCTCTAAAAAGTGAAGATGTAATTTGTTTGAATATAGATACAAGAAAATTAATAATTCTGTATTGGTATTCATTGGTATTTCTTTCTGATCTATTTCAGCTTCAAAAAAGGTCAATTCTTTTTTAAAAGTAGCAGCTTTTTTTACTAAAAAAGAGGCTTCTAATAAATAGTTTTTAGATTTTAAATAGAAAACAGGGTGTAAGTTGATCAACTTAGAGCTGTCAAATAAATCGACACATTTACGGGCATATTTATAGCTTAACAAAAAATCTTGTATTAAAAAACTATGCCAAAGATGTGCTTTAAACAACCATAATTTTTCCCTAAAACCTAATTCTTGATATTCATATTTTGGCATTCTATCATTAAAATAGGAATCAACAAATTGAAGTTCTTCTATATTTTTTACATACCCATTTTGTATTAAATGACTATACAATTGAAGCGATAAATTAGAAAGTTTACTGGCAATTACATTTTGCTGACTGAGCTCTTTTGCTTGAATGGAAAGTTGGTTTGCCCTGTTACTTAAACTTCTTGTAATATATTGTGTTTCAATTACCTTTTCGAGTTCTACAATTTCATAAGCAATGTTTTTTTCCTCATTATCCAAAGCCATATTCTTTGCTTTTTCTAATAATTTTAAACTTTGTTTGTACAATCCTTTTTGATATAAAACCGTAGCAAAATCTAATTGTTCTCTAATTTGAATTCGTACATTTTTATGTGCAGGATTCAAGCGTAAGCTAATTAAAATTTGTTTGTACAAATGTGCTTTTAAATTAGAAAGCTGTTGCTTGGAAACAATACCGCTACCAATAATCACCTTTTCATCATATATTTTTAGTTTCTCTAAAAATTTAAACAAAGAGAAAAATTTAGCATCGATATTTCCACCTAAACGACCTACATATAAATTAAATTGTCTCTTTTCTGATTTAGTTAAAGATTTAATTAAAACAAAAAGAGCATCATTTTGATGATTGGCTGATGTAACACTTTTATTCATAATATACTGTTAAACAACATTTTATAGGTTTGTAATTTGCTTTAGAAATCGTGAATATTTAGATGTTTATAACTGAATTAGGAAGGCAAGATATATATTTGATTTATAATAAAGACAATCTTTACATAAATTATGCAAGACAACCAAGTACAAATTTTCGATACAACCCTTAGAGATGGAGAGCAAGTTCCAGGCTGTAAGCTAGATACAAAGCAAAAGTTAGTCATTGCTGAAAGGTTAGATTTGTTAGGTGTTAACATTATTGAAGCAGGTTTTCCTGTTTCTAGTCCCGGAGACTTTATTTCGGTTACAGAGATTTCAAAAATTGTAAAAAATGCCACAGTGTGTGGTTTAACAAGAGCTGTAGAAAACGATATTAAAGTCGCTGCAGAAGCTCTTAAATATGCTAAAATTCCAAGAATCCACACAGGTATCGGAACTAGTGATTCTCATATTCAATTTAAATTCAATTCCACTAGAGAAAAAGTAATAGAACGCGCTGTTAAGGCAGTTTCTTATGCAAAATCTTTTGTAGAGGATGTAGAGTTTTATGCAGAAGATGCTGGTAGAACTGACAACGCCTATTTGGCAAGAGTTTGTGAAGCTGTTATTAAGGCGGGCGCAACGGTTTTAAATATCCCTGATACAACCGGATATTGTTTGCCAGAAGAGTATGGAGCAAAAATAAAATACTTACGTGAAAACGTCAAAGGAATCGATCATGTAATTCTTTCTTGTCATTGTCATAACGACTTAGGACTCGCTACTGCAAATTCTATTGCGGGGGTCATCAACGGGGCGCGTCAAATAGAATGTACCATTAATGGAATCGGAGAAAGAGCGGGTAATACTGCCTTAGAAGAAGTTGTAATGGTCTTAAAGCAGCATCCCTATTTGAATCTGGAAACAAGTGTCAATACCAAATTATTGTATGATACAAGTATTATGGTTCGTGAAAGTATGGGAATGCCTGTGCAACCAAACAAGGCAATTGTTGGTGCAAATGCATTTGCGCACAGTTCTGGAATTCATCAAGATGGCGTTATAAAAAACAGAGAAACTTACGAAATTATGGACCCTGAAGATGTTGGGGTTACAGAAAGTGCTATTGTATTAACAGCAAGAAGCGGTAGAGCTGCTTTGGCGTACAGAGCCAAAAAGATTGGTTATGAATTAACGAAAGTGCAATTGGACCTTGCCTATGATGCTTTCCTAATTATAGCAGATCAACAAAAAGAAGTAAAAGATGAGGGCATACACGCGATTATGAAAGAAGTGAGCAAGATATCTAAAATAGCAACGGCTTAAAAAAACGAAAAGGATTTTTTCTTTAGAATTTTGTGTAAGTTTTGATCCAAATAATTAAAAAAATAACTATTTTCGATAAGATAAGAATATAGCGATTACACAAAGAGCATGAAATATACAATTGCAGTAATTCCTGGAGATGGTATTGGCCCAGAAGTAACTACGCAAGCAAAAAAAGCGTTAGATGCTATTGCTGAGACATATGACCATATTTTTTTATACAAAGAAGCTCAAGTGGGCGCTTGTGCAATTGAAAAAACTGGTGATCCTTTGCCAGCAGAAACTATTGAAATCTGTAAAAAGGCGGATGCAATTTTATTCGGAGCAATTGGAGAATTAAAATACGACAATGATCCAAGCTTAAAAGTAAGACCCGAACAAGGGCTTTTACGTTTAAGAAATGAGTTGGAATTATTCTGTAATATCACCCCAATAAAAACCTATCCTAAATTAATAAAAAACGCGCCTCTTAAAAAAGAAATCATTGCTGAAACAGATATCGCTATTTATAGAGAACTAAGTGCAGGAATTTATTTTGGAAAAAAAGAAGTAAGTAAAGATAAAAAATCTGCTTTTGATGTTTGTTCTTATACGGTTGAAGAAATTTCTAGAGTAACACATTTAGCTTTTAAAGCAGCTCAGGAAAGAAAGAAAAAAGTAACGTTGGTTGATAAAGCGAATGTTTTAGAAACTTCTCGTTTGTGGAGAAAAACCGTTGCCAAAATTGGAAAACAATATAAAGATGTTGCCTTAGATTTTATGCTGGTAGACAATGCAGCAATGCAAATTGTTTTACACCCAAAACAGTTTGACGTTATTTTATCTGAAAATCTTTTTGGTGATATTATTTCAGATGTAGCCTGCGTAATCGGAGGATCTATTGGAATTCTTGCTTCCAGTTCAATTGGTGAAAAAAACGCATTGTTTGAGCCAATTCATGGTTCTTTTCCCAAAGCAAAAGGAAAAGATATTGCCAATCCTTTGGCATCTATTTTATCAGCAGCAATGCTATTAGAATACTTAGGGTTGCATGATGAAGCAGATGCAATACAAAGAGCCGTTGAAAAATCCTTAGATTTAGGAATTACTACGCAAGACTTAAAAGGTAAAAACCAGTATGCAGCCTCTACAGCTAAAGTGGGTGATTTTATTGCAGACTATATTGCAAACCAAGAAGATAGTAATTTAAATTTTACAAATATTCATATGGGACAAAGTACGATTATTTAAATTTGCGTTCAATTAATTTCGAATTTAACCTTCATAAAAAAAGAAGGTTTTTTTATGAAATTATTTCAAGCATTGAGTGTCATAATTAAAAAGTGTTAAATAACTGAAATACAGTTATTTAATGTATTTTTTTAACACCTGAATTTAAAGAATATGATTTAGTTTTATGCAAAGAAAATAGAAAAACATAGTAATTTAGACAACGAATTGAAGAAATTAGTAAATGGAATTAAATAAACACAGCAAAAGATTAACACAAGATGAATCCCAACCAGCATCTCAAGCAATGTTGTATGCAGTAGGATTAAACGATGAAGACATGCAAAAAGCGCAAGTTGGTATCGCAAGTACTGGTTATGATGGTAATCCATGTAATATGCATTTAAACAATTTAGCAGCAGAGGTTAAAGTTGAAAGTAAAATTGCAGGTTTAGTGGGTCTAGGATTCAATACAATTGGAGTTTCAGACGGAATTTCTATGGGAACTTCGGGTATGAATTATTCCTTAGCGTCAAGAGATATTATTGCAGATTCAATAGAAACAGTGATGAATGCGCAAAGTTATGATGCGCTCGTTTCTGTGGTTGGTTGTGACAAAAACATGCCAGGAGCCGTGATTGCAATGTTGCGTTTAAATCGTCCATCAATAATGATGTATGGAGGAACCATTGCATCAGGAAATTATAAAGGAAGAAAATTAAATATTGTTTCTGCTTTTGAAGCTTTGGGTCAGAAAATGGCAGGAGAAATAGAAGAAGAAGAATATAGAGAAATTATAAAAAGAGCCATTCCAGGAGCAGGAGCTTGTGGAGGAATGTATACCGCAAACACAATGGCTTCTGCTATTGAATGTATGGGTTTTGCATTGCCTTACAACTCTTCAATCCCAGCAGAAAATCCGAATAAATTATCGGAAGCAGAACGAACTGCTTTGGCAATAAAAAACTTATTAGAATTAGATTTAAAACCGTTAGATATTATTTCTAAAAAGTCTTTAGAAAATGCAATTGCCATTGTAAATGCATTGGGAGGTTCTACAAATGCTGTGCTACACTTTTTAGCAATAGCACATGCTGCAGACATTGAATTTACTTTAGAAGATTTTCAAAAAGTAAGTGATCGAACGCCGCTAATTGCAGATTTAAAACCCTCAGGAAAATACTTAATGGAAGATGTTCATGGCGTTGGAGGAACTCCTGCAATCATGAAATATTTATTAGACAATGGATATTTACATGGAGATTGTATGACAGTCACTGGGAAAACATTAGCAGAAAATTTAGCAAGTGTTGCCCCAATGGAATTTGACGAGCAAGATGTAATTTATCCAAAAGACAAAGCTTTAAAATCATCAGGAAATATTCAAATCATATACGGAAACTTAGCTACAGAAGGAGCTGTTGCAAAAATTTCTGGAAATGAAGGCTTGCTTTTTGAAGGAAAAGCGGTCGTATATGATGGAGAACAAGCTGCAAATTCAGGGATTGTAAACGGAGAAGTAGAAAGAGGAGATGTTGTCGTCATTCGATATGTGGGGCCAAAAGGAGGACCAGGAATGCCAGAAATGTTAAAACCAACTTCCTTAATTATGGGCGCAGGTTTAGGAAAATCAGTAGCATTAATTACGGATGGACGTTTTTCTGGAGGAACCCATGGTTTTGTAGTGGGTCATATTACACCAGAAGCACAATCTGGAGGCGCAATAGGAATTCTAAAAACAGGTGATAAAATTAGAATTAGTGCAGAAGACAATTCAATTAATGTGTTACTTTCAGATGAAGAAATCGCAGCAAGAAAAGCACAATGGGTTGCCCCAGCACTGAAACATACAAAAGGAATTTTGTATAAATATGCAAAAACAGTAGCATCAGCATCTAAAGGATGTGTTACGGATTTGTAATAAGAAACAAGTTGATAGCGCATAGAAGAAAGCTATAATTTAATTCTTTTACTATTCTTTAAATAAAAATAAAATTGAGCGCAAAAGAGAATCGTCTAAAATCTATTTTTTAACCGCTATAATCTAATTGAAAATATGGAAACACAGACCATAAAAAACAATCAAAATGCAACAAAAGTTACCGAAAGAATTTCTGGTAGTGAAGCAATTGTTAGGTGTTTAATTGAAGAAGATGTAAAAATAATTTACGGATATCCTGGTGGAGCAATCATGCCAGTATATGATGAATTGTATAAATATCAAGATAAAATTCACCATGTTTTAACGCGTCATGAACAAGGCGCAACGCATTCTGCACAAGGGTTTGCAAGAATTTCTGGAAAAGTAGGTGTGGCAATTGCTACTTCTGGTCCAGGAGCAACCAATTTAATTACTGGTATTGCAGATGCACAGATAGACTCGACACCAATGGTGTGTATTACGGGGCAGGTTCCTTCACATTTATTAGGAAGTGATGCGTTTCAAGAAACCGATATTGTTGGTATTTCTACGCCCGTAACCAAATGGAATTGTCAAGTTACAAAAGCAGCTGACATTCCAGCCGCTTTGGCAAAAGCATTTTACATTGCAAGAAGTGGAAGACCAGGTCCTGTTTTAGTAGACATAACAAAAGATGCCCAGTTTGAAGCCTTCGATTTTTCTTATGAAAAATGTACAAAAGTAAGGAGTTACATTCCTGTTCCAAAAACAGCAGAAGGTTCTTTAGAAGCAGCTGCAAAATTAATAAATGAAGCTAAAAAGCCATTCATTATATGGGGACAAGGCGTTATTTTAAGTGAAGCAGAAACGCAATTTAAAGCGCTAGTAGAAAAATCAGGAATTCCTGCTGGTTGGACAATTTTAGGCGCTTCAGCATTGTCAACTTCTCATCCATTAAATGTTGGAATGTTAGGAATGCATGGTAACTATGCACCAAATAAATTAACCAACGAATGTGATGTTCTAATCGCAATTGGAATGCGCTTTGATGACCGAGTTACTGGAAAATTAGATGAATATGCTACGCAAGCGAAGGTAATTCATTTTGAAATTGACCCTGCAGAAATAGATAAGAATATAAAAACAGATGTTGCTGTTTTAGGAGATGCAAAAGTAACGTTAGGCGCTATTTTACCAATGATTAATGAAAACTCTCATGAAGATTGGCATCAGCAATTTAAAGATCTATACGAAATTGAATATGAGAAAGTAATTAAAAACGACATCCACCCAACCAAAGAAGGATTGACAATGGGTGAAGTAATTAAAGAAATTAATATTCAGAGTAAAGGCGAGGCAGCTATTGTTACCGATGTGGGTCAACATCAAATGATTGCTTGTAGATATGCAGAATTCAACAAAACAAAAAGTAATATTACTTCAGGAGGGTTAGGTACTATGGGCTTTGGTTTGCCAGCAGCAATTGGTGCAAAAATGGCCGCTCCAGAGCGTGAAGTTGTTTCTATTTCTGGTGATGGAGGATACCAAATGACGATTCAAGAATTAGGGACTATTTTTCAACAAAAGGCAGCTGTGAAAGTAGTGGTTTTAAATAACGAATTCCTAGGAATGGTGCGTCAATGGCAACAGTTGTTTTTTGAGAAACGGTATGCATCCACAGAAATGGTAAATCCAAATTTTGTTGCAATCGCAGAAGGGTATTATATAAAAGCAAAAAAAGTCACAAAACGGGAAGAATTGGCGGATGCTGTAGCAGAAATGATGGCGAGTAAAGAAGCCTATTTCCTAGAGGTTTGTGTAGAAAAAGAAGGAAATGTATTTCCAATGGTTCCTTCAGGAGCGAGTGTTTCAGAGATAAGATTAGAATAATATGAGTACAGAAAGAAACCTATATACCATATCAGTTTATACTGAAAACAATATTGGATTGTTGAATAGAATATCAGCAATTTTCCAAAGAAGACATATCAATATTGAAAGTCTAAACATTTCTCCTTCAGAAATTGATGGGGTGGCTAAATTTACAATTGTTGTAAATATGAGCGAAGAGAATGTAAAGAAAATTATTGGTCAGATAGAAAAGCAAGTAGAGGTAATTAAGGCTTATTATCACGATGATGAAGCTACAATTTATCAGATATCAGGTTTGTTTAAAATTAAATCTGAACTGTTATTTGAAGAACGTCAGATTCAAAATATCATCAAAGAAAGTAACGCCAGAATTGTTACTGTAAATAAAGACTTTTTTGTGCTGGAAAAATCAGGAAAAAAAGCAGAATTAGTAGAATTACATCAAAAGTTAAGTGCTTTTGGTATAATGCAATATACCCGTTCTGGTCGTATTGCTGTTACTAAAGAGGAAATGAAAATATCAACATTGTTAGAAACATACCATAATTAAAAAGAACAAAGACCTAAGAAAATAGCTTATAGAAGGCAAAAGTGAAAACAGGCCGTCTCTCATCTTTTTTTTAAATCTAAGTTCTAATCATCAAACAAAAACAAATAAAATGTCAAATTATTTTAACACATTAACATTAAGAGAAAAATTAGAACAATTAGCAAAATGTCGTTTTATGGACGCTTCAGAATTTGAAGACGGAGTAGACGCTTTGAAAGGTAAGAAAATTGTTATTGTAGGTTGTGGAGCTCAAGGATTGAATCAAGGATTAAATATGAGAGATTCTGGATTGGACATTTCTTATACATTAAGACAGAGTGCAATTGATCAAAAGAGAGCATCTTTTATGAATGCAACTTCTAACGGGTTTGTTGTTGGAACTTATGAAGAATTATTACCTACTGCAGATTTAGTAATTAATTTAACGCCAGATAAGCAACACACAAATGTTGTAAAAACGGTAATGCCTCTAATGAAAAAAGGCGCAACGTTATCGTATTCTCATGGTTTTAATATTGTTGAAGAAGGAATGCAAATTCGTGAAGATCTAACCGTAATTATGGTGGCACCAAAGTGTCCAGGTTCAGAAGTTAGAGAAGAATATAAAAGAGGGTTTGGAGTACCAACATTAACAGCGGTTCACCCAGAAAATGATCCACAAGGAAAAGGTTGGGCACAAGCAAAAGCATATGCAGTTGCAACAGGTGGTCATAGAGCAGGCGTATTGGAGTCTTCGTTTGTTGCTGAGGTAAAGTCAGATTTAATGGGAGAGCAAACTATTTTATGTGGTTTGTTACAAACAGGAGCAATTTTATCTTTTGATAAAATGGTGGCAGAAGGAATTGCCCCAGAGTATGCTGCAAAATTGATACAATACGGTTGGGAAACTGTAACGGAAGCTTTAAAGCATGGAGGAATCACGAATATGATGGACAGATTGTCTAACCCTGCAAAAGTAAAAGCATTTGAAATTTCTGAAGAATTGAAAGACATTATGCGTCCTTTGTTTCAAAAACATATGGATGATATTATGACAGGTCATTTTTCTAAAACAATGATGGAAGATTGGGCAAATGATGATAAAAACTTATTAACTTGGAGAGCTGCAACTGGAGAAACTGCTTTTGAAAAGCAACAAGTTACTGATCAAGAAATTTCTGAACAAGAATATTTTGATCATGGAACTTTATTGGTTGCTTTTGTAAGAGCTGGTGTAGAATTAGCTTTTGAAGCAATGACAGATTCTGGTATTATAGATGCCTCTGCTTATTATGAGTCTTTACACGAAACGCCATTAATTGCAAATACAATTGCAAGAATGAAGTTGGCTGAGATGAACCGTGTAATTTCTGATACTGCTGAATATGGTTGTTATTTATTTGATCATGCGTGTAAGCCTTTATTGACAGATTTCATGAAAAATGTAAAAACGGATCTTATTGGAAAACCATTTAACTCAGAAAATGGAGTTGATAACCAAGAGTTAATTCGTATTAATGCGATTATTAGAAATCATCCAGTTGAAAAAGTAGGAGAAAGATTAAGAGCTTCTATGGGTGCAATGAAAGTAGTAAAAACTGCATAAATAAAAAATAAATTAAATTTTTTAGACCCTTCAGTTTATATAAACTGAAGGGTCTTTTGTATATTAGAGAATGATGCAAGCAAAACAAAACTATTTTCCGAGTGTAGAAAACGTAGAAGTGGCTTCTAAAAATTTAACAGGGGTTGCTATTGAAACGCCATTAAGTAAAAACTTCAATTTGTCAAAAGAGTATGAAGCAACGATTCTGTTTAAAAGAGAAGATTTGCAAGTGGTTCGTTCTTATAAAATTAGAGGAGCATATAATAAAATGTCTTCACTAACGGATGATGAAAAAAAGCGAGGAATTGTATGTGCAAGCGCAGGAAATCATGCGCAAGGGGTTGCATTGTCATGTAAATTACTACAAACAAAAGGCACTATTTTTATGCCATCTCCAACACCAAATCAGAAAATTAACCAAGTAAAAATGTTTGGGGAAGATTTTATTGAAGTAGTTCTTGAAGGTGATACTTTTGATGACGCTTTTAATGCCGCAAAACAAGCATGTGATTCAAAAAATAAAACGTTTATTCATCCTTTTAATGATGAAAAAGTAATTGAAGGGCAAGCAACAGTTGGGTTAGAGATTTTAAATCAAACGAAAGAGAAAATAGATTATGTTTTTGTCCCTGTTGGAGGTGGAGGATTGTCAGCAGGATTGTCATCAATTTTTAAAGACCTCTCTCCAGAAACAAAAATCATAGGAGTAGAACCAGAAGGAGCACCTTCTATGCAAACATCTATCAGAAATAAAAGGGTTACAGCGTTAAAAAAAGTTGATTCATTTGTTGATGGTGCTGCAGTAAAAAAAGTAGGGACTCTAAACTTTGCTATTTGTTTGCAAAATTTAACGGAAATGATAACAGTTCCTGAAGGAAAAATCTGTCAGACGATTTTAGATTTATATAACAAAGATGCAATCGTTGTTGAACCTGCTGGTGCCTTAAGTATTGCCGCATTAGCTTTTTTCGCGGATAAAATAAAAAGGAAAAATGTTGTTTGCATTGTAAGTGGAAGTAATAACGATATTACTCGAACTGCAGAAATTAAAGAACGTGCTTTAATCTATGCGAATTTGAAACATTATTTCATTGTAAAATTTCCTCAAAGAGCGGGGGCTTTAAAAGAATTTGTAGCTGAAATTTTAGGGACAAATGATGACATTACACATTTTGAATATACCAAAAAAAATAACAGAGCTAACGGTGCTGCGGTTGTTGGTTTGGAATTAAAATCTTCTAAAGATTTAGCACCTTTAATCAAAAGAATGAAAGACCGAAATTTCTTTGGTGATTACCTGAATGATAAGCCAGATTTGTTTCAATTTTTAGTATAAATTTAATGATTAGACCTTTTTTGCAGAGCTCTTTTAATGCCTTTTTTAGGTGCAAATTTTCTGTTACGCATCCTCTTTATATTCGTAATATAAAAAGTCATTATAAGGAAAACGTTGAATGTGAATTTTCTTTACTTCTTCATAAGATTTGTCTTTGAAATTTTCCAAATTATCTTTGTTTAAAGCAGAAATAAAGATAGATGGTACCTCATAATCATTCATCCAAGTTTTTTCCCAATCTTGTAAAGTATAATGTTTTTTTCCTCTTTCTGTGATGATGTCATCTTCATCGATAGTTTCATGAGAATAGGCATCAATCTTATTAAAAACCATTAAAGACGGCTTGTCTGCACATTTTATATCTGCTAGAATGGAATTTACAGATGCAATATGATCCTCAAAATTCGGATGAGAGATGTCTACAATATGTAATAATAAATCAGCTTCACGAACTTCATCTAAGGTAGATTTGAAAGACTCTACCAATTGTGTGGGTAATTTTCTAATAAAACCAACGGTGTCTGTCAATAAAAACGGAATGTTCTTAATAACGACTTTTCTAACGGTGGTATCTAAAGTTGCAAAAAGTTTGTTTTCTGCAAAAACAGCACTCTTACTGATGACATTCATTAACGTAGATTTACCAACATTGGTGTATCCAACCAAAGCAACTCTTACCATTTTTCCACGGTTTTTTCGCTGCACTGCCATTTGCTTATCAATGGTTTTTAACTTCTTCTTTAAAAGTACAATTCGATCATTAATGATCCGTCGATCTGTCTCTATTTCAGTTTCCCCAGGTCCACGCATTCCTATTCCACCCTTCTGTTTGTCTAGGTGTGTCCAAAGTCGTGTTAAACGAGGTAATAAATATTGACACTGTGCTAATTCTACTTGCGTTTTTGCTGAACTTGTTTGCGCTCTTTGGGCAAAAATATCTAAGATAAGGTTGGTTCTATCTAAAATTTTACAATCTAAAATTTTCTCAATATTACGCAGTTGTGCTGGTGATAGTTCATCATCAAAAATAGCTGTTCCAATAGCATTAGATGCTATATAATCTCTCACTTCTTCTAATTTCCCTGTACCTAAAAAAGTTTTAGGGTTTGGTCTTTCCATCTTTTGAACAAAACGTTTTACGGCAACTCCACCAGCAGTCAAAGTTAAAAACTCTAATTCATCTAAATATTCTGTAGATTGAGTTTCATCTTGTTGCTGAGAGATAATACCAATTAATACGGCTTTTTCAGAGGTAACTTCGCGTTCGTCGATCATAGATTGCAAAAATACAAAGATTTGAATTGGAAATGCCTAAAAAAATCTTCAATAAAATCGAAGGAATTTTATCGGTTATTATATTGATTAGTGATTTTTTTTTAGAGAGATAATAGGTTCGTATTATTGTTTTTTAACTGATAAAAAACCAAAATACCGGAGTAAGGTTTGGTGAATGTTAGAAACTTATGAAACAATATTAATCTTTAGCTTGATGTTTAAAAGCGTCTCTTAGTTTTTGATCATTTAAGATGTATTTCTTATATTTTCCATCTCTATATCGATAATAAATAAATAAAGGCATACATAAAAACGAAAAGTAAAACACCCCTAATCCCATTACAATATGTGCTTTTTCGTGTCCTGTATTTATGAGTAACAATCCAATAGTCATCCAAATAAAAAAGAGAATAAATAGTATTTTTAATGTTAATTTCATCCTGTAAAATTACAAAAGTTCTGTCTTTAAAAGTTGGTTTTCATCAAAATGAAATTAATTTCAATAATTTGAGCTGCTATTTAACGTTTTTATGCACCCAAAATTTGGGGTAAAAATTGCAAAAAGACCAATAACATTATAATTAGTATGGCATATCTTAAAGGATTCCAAATATTCTTTTTTGTATATTTTAGGTCTTTGCCTAAATCTCTGTTCCAAAAAAAATGTATGAGTATAAGGTAACCTGTTAGATTGAAAAGTAACGGAGTAAACAAGGTTTTTGGAAGGTAATTTAAAAGTGTCACCGATACTATTGTGAATAAAATTCCAAAAGAAAGAACTTCAATTCTTGCTTTTGGTTTTTTCATTTCTTTTAAATTTTGCATTAATAAAAAAGCACCAAAAATTGTTGAAAAGAAGATTGCAAAACCTTGGATTGTTTTTTTTGAATACAAATTAGGGAGTGGTATTTCTTCAATGGATTTTTCATTGTTTTTTGTGATCTCTTCAGCAACCTCTTCCTCAAGAATTACTGTTTTTTCTCTTAAATTCCTGTTTTCTAGCTCCCAAATTACGGCTTGTATCGCTTCTTTTGTGTATTTGTTTTTTTCTTCAAGAATGGTTTCTAAATCACGGTCAGAATTCTTACTCATTTTTAGAGTAAAACTATTTGTTCTCATTTTTTCTTTTTTAAGAGGTAACCTCTACTAATTTGTTTCTATAAACTGTCAATAATTTAGATTTAGAAATAAAACCTAAATAAACGCCTTCTTTTACTACGGGTAAATTCCAAGCACCACTTTGCTTAAATTTTTGCATCACTTCCTCTACAGAATCCTCATGAAAAATTATTTCTGCCGCAGATTTCATTACATCAGCAACTTTGGTAGATTCATAATACTTTTGGTCAAACATCATGTGTCTGATATCATCTAATAAAACATTTCCTAAAAACCTTTTCTCATCATTTAAAACAGGAAAAATATTCCTTTTTGATTTTGATACCGATTGTTTTAACATTTCCCCTAATGTCATTTCTGGTTTTACAGGTTTAAAATTAGTCTCAATTAATTTGTCAATACGCATTAACATTAATACGTTTTTGTCTTTATTGTGCGTAATCAATTGTCCTTTTTTTGCCAGTTCAACAGTATAAATTGAGTTTGAAATAAAATACTTTGTAAAGGCATATGAAATTGCAGACACTAACATTAGTGGAACAAATAATTCATAGCCACCTGTAATTTCTGCAATTAAGAAAATAGCTGTTAAGGGAGCGTGTAATACGCCTGCCATTAAGCCGGTCATACCAATCAAGGTAAAATTAGATTCAGAGACAGAAAACCCCAAGTGATTGATTACTTTAGCGATGGAATTTCCAAGAGCACTTCCCATAAAAAGAGTTGGAATAAAGATACCTCCAACGCCACCTGCAGCAAAAGTTGTTGTCATTGCAATTGCTTTAAAAATGCCAATTAATAACAACATTAAAACCACTACATATACATTTTGTAATTCGATGTTATAAGGAATATCTTTTAATGTTTCTGCTGTATTTCCTTGTAATAAATTATTGATTAATCCATAACCTTCACCATACAAAGGCGGAATTAAATAGAGCATAATTCCGATGGCAATTCCTCCAATAATCAATCTTTTAAGAGGACTTTGAAAACGTTCAAAAAAACGAGTAATTCCAAAATACATTTTAGAAAAATAGACAGAAGCAACTCCAGTTAAAAGAGCCAACGCAATATAAAAAGGGATGTCTTTTACTTCAAAAACGTCGACCAATTTAAACCCAAATAAAACATCGGTTCCTGTAAAAAAGTAAGAAGAAATTACGGCAGAAACGGACGCGAGTAGTAAGGGAATTAAAGAAGCAAAAGCTAAGTCTAAACTAAAAATTTCTACGGCAAAAATAATGGCAGCAATTGGCGCTTGAAACATGGAAGACATTGCTCCAGCAGTTGCACAACCAATCAGCAACATTCTGGTTTTAGAATTCATATGAAACAACTGCGCAATATTAGAACCCAAAGCAGCTCCAGTACTCACTGCAGGTCCTTGTAATCCGGCAGAGCCTCCAAAACCAACGGTAATCGGCGCTGTTAGTAAAGAGGCGAAAATTTTATATCGTTTGATGATTCCATTTCTTCTGGAAATTGCATGTAGCGTTGTAGAAATTCCATGACCAATTTCTTTTTTAATCACTAATTTCTTAATGTAATAGACTAAAAAAAATCCTATGATGGGGAAAATAAAATAGAGGGTATACTGATACTCCTTTATTAAATTCCCTGCCAAACCTTCTTTAATTAAATAGGTAAGTTCTTTTAAGATATAGGTACCCAAACCAGCTAAAAACCCTACTAAAACGCTTAAAATGTATACAAATTGTCTTTCAGAAATATGTTTATATCTCCAAATTAATATTTTTCTATAGATATGTTTTGTTGAGTGCATACTGATCTTTAAAACCTTTTTTTACACTTATCTTTAAGTCTTAAAAGTAATTAAAAAATCTTGTTCTAAATTTAGAACAAGATTCAATTATTAATTTGAGATGCTTAAGCATCTAGTTTTAAACCCAATTCTTTCAGTTGTTCGTCAGCTATAAAAGCAGGCGCATCAATCATCACATCTCTTCCGGAATTATTTTTTGGGAACGCAATAAAATCTCTAATGGTTTCTTGTCCGCCTAAAATTGCAACCAATCGATCCAAACCAAAAGCCAAACCACCATGAGGTGGCGCACCATATTCAAACGCATCCATTAAGAAACCAAATTGTGCTTTGGCATTAGCTTCAGAAAAACCTAAATGACGCAACATGGTTGCTTGCATTTGTTTGTCGTGAATACGTATAGAACCTCCACCAATTTCATTTCCGTTTAAAACTAAATCGTATGCATTTGCTTTTACAGCTCCTGGATCTGTATCTAACAATTCCATTTGTCCTGGTTTCGGAGAAGTAAAAGGATGATGCATTGCGTGATAATGACCCGTTTCTTCATCTAACTCTAATAAAGGAAAATCGATTACCCAAAGAGGTGCAAATACTTTTGGATCACGCAATCCTAAACGTTCAGCAAATTCCATTCTTAAAGCAGACAATTGTGCTCTTACTTTATTGGTGTCACCAGATAAAACACAGATTAAATCACCTTTTTTTGCGCCAGTTTCTGCTGCCCATTTTGCTAAATCTTCCTGGTCATAAAATTTATCTACAGAAGATTTAAATGTTCCATCTTCGTTAACACGACAATAAATCATTCCCAAAGCACCAATTTGTGGACGCTTCACCCATTTTATAAGAGTATCAATCTCTTTTCTTGTGTGCTTATTCCCTCCAGGAACTGCTATACCAACGACCAATTCAGCGCTATTAAAAACACCAAAATCTTTATGCTGTGTAACTGCATTTAAATCGCCAAATTCCATTCCAAAACGAATATCTGGTTTGTCATTTCCATACAAACGCATGGCATCGTCATATAACATTCTTGGAAATTTATCTACTTCAACATGATTCACTTCTTTTAATAAGTGACGCGTCAATCCCTCAAAAATAGTTAAAATATCTTCTTGCTCTACAAATGCCATTTCACAATCAATTTGTGTAAATTCTGGTTGTCTGTCTGCTCGTAAGTCTTCGTCTCTAAAACATTTAACAATCTGAAAATATTTATCCATTCCACCAACCATCAACAGTTGTTTGAATGTTTGAGGCGATTGTGGTAACGCATAAAACTGCCCTTCATTCATTCGAGAAGGCACCACAAAGTCTCTTGCTCCTTCTGGTGTAGATTTTATTAAATACGGAGTTTCAACTTCTATAAATTCTTGGTCAGACAAGTATTTACGAACTTCCATCGAAACTTTATGACGGAAAATTAAACTGTCTTTTACAGGGTTTCTTCGAATATCTAAATACCTGTATTTCATTCGAATGTCTTCGCCACCATCTGTTTCATCTTCAATTGTAAAAGGAGGAGTAATGGATGCATTTAAAATTTCTAGTTTAGAAACCAATACTTCTATAGCTCCAGTAGGCATTTTAGAATTCTTAGATTCACGGTCAATTACAGTTCCTGTAATTTGTATCACAAATTCTCTTCCCAAAGATTTTGCTTTTTCTATCATTGCTTTTGGCGTGCGTTCTTCATCAAAAATTAATTGCGTAATTCCGTATCGATCACGTAAATCTACCCAAACCATAAAACCTTTATTACGCGATTTTTGAACCCAACCCGACAAGGTTACTTCTGTATTTGCATGCGATGCTCTTAACTCGCCACAAGAATGACTTCTGTACATTTCTCTTGAAAATTTGCTTCCGCAAAGCGGAATTCCTAAAATTGTTATCCTGAATTTATTTCAGAATCTAATCCGCAAAATTAAACAATTTCGTTTGAATTATAACTTTTTGGGCGTTCATTTCTAAATAGAAATGTCCCGCTTTTCGCACTCGCTTTTTTTAAAACAAAAAAGAGCGCAAACAAATGCTTCAATCGGTAACGCAGAATCCGTACAATTCTTTGTAAATTTGTATTCATGGATGTAATTCATATTCAAGAAAAATTCATTAGATGAGTAAATTATATTTAGTACCAACACCCATTGGTAATCTAGAAGACATCACTTTTAGAGCCATTCGTGTTTTAAAAGAAGTCGATTTTATTCTTGCAGAAGACACGCGTACAAGTGGTAAACTTTTAAAGCATTTTGAGATAGCAACACAAATGCACTCTCACCATATGCATAATGAACATAAATCTGTAAAAGGAATTGTACAAAGAATACAAAACGGAGAAACCTGCGCCTTAATTTCAGATGCTGGAACGCCTGCAATTTCAGATCCTGGTTTTTTACTCACAAGAGCTTGTGTAGAAAATAACATTGAAGTAGATTGTTTGCCGGGCGCAACGGCTTTTGTGCCAGCTTTGGTAAATTCTGGTTTGCCAAACGATAAGTTTATCTTTGAAGGTTTTTTACCTGTAAAAAAAGGAAGGCAAACACGTTTTTTATTATTAGCAGCAGAAACAAGAACAATGATTTTTTATGAATCACCTCATAAATTAGTAAAAACTTTAGGGCATTTTGTAGCATATTTTGGAGCAGAAAGACAGGTTTCTGTCTCAAGAGAATTGACTAAAATGTTTGAAGAAACCATTAGAGGAACTACTACTGAAGTGTTAGCACATTATACAAACAAACCTCCAAAAGGAGAAATTGTTGTGATTGTGGAAGGGAAGACCTCAAAATAATAGTACATAAAAAAATTAAACCTGTTACCTCAAATTATGATCATCCAACAATTCAAAACAAAACTAAAAGTAAACCCAACAGAAATTACTTTTGCAGAAACAATGCAGGTAATCGATGATAATTTCAATTTTACTCCAACCACTTTTACAAATGGAGATATAAAAAACAATGCAGGCGAAAACGCTGGTTCTTGTAAATTATTTGCATTTGCAAAAAAACAAAAACTAACAAAACAAGAAACATTATTTTGTTTTGGCGAACATTATAAAAATGTTTTAGAAGATGAAAAGGGTTCTTCTCATCAAAATATTCGTAATTTTATGAAAACGGGTTTTGAAACTTTGTCTTTTGAAGGAGATGCCTTGGTCTTAAAAAGTTAGAATGTCATTTTAAATGAGCTTTTTAGCAATTTAAAAACCTCACATTTATGGATGTAAAATGAGATTCCTCCTCGTTTCTTGATTGGAATAAGAAGAATGATTACTTTTAAAGAATGCAAAATCTTTTATCAGAAATAAAACAATGTACCATTTGCTCAGCTCATTTAGATTTGGGGCCAAATCCTGTTGTTGCAGGTCATAAAGATTCTAAAATTGTAATTATTGGTCAAGCTCCTGGAACAAAGGTGCATAAATCTGGAATTCCTTGGGATGATGCAAGTGGGAAACAATTAAGAAAATGGCTTAATGTTTCTGATGAAGATTTTTACAATGTAGAAAAATTCGCAATTGTTCCCATGGGATTTTGTTATCCTGGAAAAGGAAAAAGTGGGGATAAACCTCCAAGAAAAGAATGCGCTCCACAATGGCATCAACAATTATTTGAGTTAATGCCAAATTTAGAATTGATTATTTTAATAGGAATGTATGCACAGAACTATTATTTAAAAGATAAAGCAAAAAGAACACTCACTGAAACTGTAGATAATTACCCGGAATATTTACCCAAGTATTTTGTGATGCCTCATCCCTCTCCAAGAAATCGTTTTTGGTTAACTAAAAACCCGTGGTTTGAGAGAAATGTAATTCTAGAATTACAAAAAAGGGTTCACATCATTTTGAAATAATTGAAGGGCACTTATTTCTAACTCGTCTTTCCTAAGATAGTAGCGTATCAAAAAAAAGCCAAGAGTTATTTTCTCATGAGACTAACACGGCCTGTTTTCTCAATTTTTCGACCATTAATACCGTTTAGAATCACTTTAAACCAATACGTATTTGAAGGCAATATTTTCCCTTGAGATAGTCCATCCCATCCTAAATTAGAAGAATCAGATTGAAATAATAACACACCGAACCGATTGTAAATTGAAATATCTGCAACGGTAAAAGAGCCGTCATCAGCCCCTTCAATTTTCCAAATATCATTTTTTCCATCACCGTTTGGTGTAAAAAACTTTGGATAGGCCAAAACAAAAAATTCATAAGTAGCAATTCCTCCGCATCCATTTTTATCTCTAGCATATAAAGTATGCATTCCTGTTGCTATATTTTCAAAAAAGGAACTATCAGTATAGCTACCAGATACATCATCTAAAATAAATTCATAATCGCCAATTCCTATATTTGAAGTGAGGATTTGTAGGGAGTTATTATTAGAATCATCAACAATAATTACATTATTATTTGTAATGGTTGCTTCTTCTGAGCCTATAACTTCAATACTTTTTTCTGAGGACTCACACCCGGACCCTGTTATAGAAAATGCTTTTACTGTATAGTTTCCTGAACTATTTGTGACAATAGAATCTAAAACACTCGAAAGAGTTGTTCCGTCTTTCTTCCATTCATAGGTATAATTATTCTCGAGAGGATTTAAAGTCTTTAGCGTAATCGTGCCCACATCTTTACACAAAATATAAGTGTTCTGAGCAAGATCAAAATCAGGAGTAGTGGTAAAGGTAACCATAGTGGTATTTGTTACTACTGTTGAACAACTCCCCACATTAATACTCCCTAGTTGGATAGTTGTATCGTTGATGGGAGTTGCGACAGTTACTGTCCCCTCTCCTGAACCATCTAAAATTACTGTTTGGTTTGTTGCTCCACCACCAGTTGTATAGCTGACAGTCGCGTTAGCAGTACCGTTAATTGTGAAAACTGCATCCGTTCCTGAACAAATTGGATTGTTAGAAGTTAATGAGGTAATTGCTGGATCTGGAGTGATCCTTATTATTTCTGTATTTGTTAATATAGATGAGCAATTGCTATTATTGATGCTATTTAGTTTGATCGTAGTATTACCCATTGTAACCCCTGAAATGGTTACAGTATTTTCTCCTGTAGCATTTAAGATTAGTGTTGGATTTGTTATACCACCATCAGTGGTATAGTTTACAGTGGCATTCGCCGAACCGTTTATTGTAAAAATTGCATCTGCACCGACACATACAGGGCTGTTAGAAGTTAATGATGTAATTGCTGGATTTGGATTTATGTTTACCGTGGCTGAATTTGTTAATGAAGAGATGCAACCATTGTTATTGATACTCGTTAGTTTAATTGTAGTATCTACCATGGCTCCTGATACAGTTGCTGTTCCTTGACCTGAACCATCTAAGATTACTGTTTGGTTTGTTAGTCCATTGTCAGTCGTATAACTGACAGTGTTATTAGCCGTTCCGGTAATTGTAAAAATTGCATCCGTTTCTGAACAAATGGGATCGTTAGAAGTTAATGATGTAATTGCTGGACTTGGGGATATTGTTACCGTGGTTGAATTTGTTAATATTGATGAGCAACTACTTCCATTAATGTTATTTAGTTTGATAGAAGTATTCCCTAAGATTCCTGAAATAGTTATGATATTTCTTCCTGTAGCATCTAAGATTACGGTTGGGTTTGTTAGTCCTCCATCAGTAGTATAGCTGACAGTGGCGTTAGCCGTACCTCTTATTGTGAAAATTGCATCTGTACCGATGCAGACAGCGCCGTTAGAAGTTAATGAGGTAATTGCTGGAGTTGGATTTATGGTTACCGTAGCGGAATTTGTTAATGGAGATGTACAACTACCGTTATCGATACTCGTTAGTCTAATCGTTGTATTTGCCATAGCACCTAAGACAGTTGCTGTTCCTTGACCTGAACCATCTAAAGTTTCCGTTTGGGTTGTTAGTCCATTGTCAGTTGTATAGCTGACAGTGGAGTTAGCCATACCTCTTATAGTAAAAATTGCATTTTCCCCTGAACAAATGGGATTGATTAAAGTTGCTATTGTAGGATTTGGCGTTAAATAAATACGAGTGGCTGCAACAATATCTAAGGTAGGATCACCAGGAGTTCCAAATTCTACGATATATCCTTTTGGTTGATAATTTCCAGCAGCATCACCTGTGTTTGTTAAATCATTCCAAGAACCGTCAATTCCAACGCCAGGAGCTGTAATGTGTACATAATCTTCATTACTATTGTTAAAATTATTAGGTTCGTTAGAACCGTTTTTATTATTCCAAAACGCAAAACCATTATCAGGAGAAAAACCATCTGCTCTTCCTCGCCAAAAAATGGTTCCAGCTTCTGGTCCAGTTACCCATTTCCAAACATCGGGTGTGCCTGCATCAGAACCTCCAATCCAACCCGCTCCAGCCGCTTGCTTTCCTGCAAAATCTGCTTCTTCTTGAGATAATAGCGTCGCTAAATAACCCGTTCTACCATAATACGTTCGGGTTGCTGCTTCAGTTCTTGCAGCATCCCAAGTAATCCCTGTAGATTTAATATATTGATAAAAATGATCCGTTTTAGGTAAATAATTAGCATCCCCAAAGGTCAATGAGAATTTTTTTTCATTCGTAATTGTTGTTGCTGTTGTCGAGAAAATGACCTCTCTTACCGCACTTTGTAGTTCTGGATATGAAAGAAATGGTACACCAACAGGTGTTGTTAAGGTTAATTTACCTTCTGAAGGACTCCAGTCAGCTGTATCTATGCTTGGATAGGGTGTCGTATCTATATCTAACAGGTCAAAATTTAGTTGATATCCAGACGAAATCTGAATCGAAAAAGAGACAATTCCAGGATCACCTGGGCTTGGTGTAATAGTAAAACTAGGCGCAATTTTAATTGCACTTCCCGGACAAAATACTTGATCATCAGTTGCGTTTAAAACAGGAGGGCCTCCAGTTTGAGAAAATAACTCTAAACACAATACTAATAAAAAGAGTACTGAAATTTTATTTTTTATTGACAAGATTTATTTATTTTTAGGGGTCACTTTAAATGTCTTCTCCTTATTTTTGTAGAATAAGAACGCACAATTTACTATTTCAATTTAATAAAACAAAATAAAACAAAACAAACAATCAAATATGACAAAAAACTTAGTAACTACCGTTTGGAGAGAAAACATGCAATTTGAATCTGACAATCCAAGTGGACTTTCTCTTGACATGGATGCAGGGGAAGAAAACGGAGGGGCAGGAAAAGGCTATAGACCTAAAGCGTTAATGTTATCTTCTTTGGCGGGTTGTTCAGGGTTAGATGTGATTTCTTTATTAGAAAAAATGCGTGTACAAATAACGGATTTTAAAATTGAGGCAACAGGTGAGTTAACCGAAGAACATCCAAAATTTTACCACAAAGTGAAGGTTGATTATCATTTTACAGGACCTAATTTAAAAGAAGATAAAATCCAAAAAGCAGTGAATTTATCCGTTACAAAATACTGTGGAGTAATGGAAATGTTTCGTCAATTCGCAGCGATAGAAACAGCGATATTTCTACATGAGAAATAAAAAATAAACCGCTATGAGATGGACGTTAAAGTCACAATCCGAAAAAGAAAAAGTAGAAAAATTAGCCAAAGAACTTCAGGTTGATACTACAATAGCATCGATTCTTTGTCAAAGAAATATTGAAACATTTGCTGAGGCTAAAAACTATTTTCGTCCAAATTTAGATCAGATTCATGATCCTTTTTTAATGAAAGATATGGAGGTGGCTGTTGCAAGAATTGAAACGGCAATTGTTGCGAACGAAAATATTTTAATCTATGGAGATTATGATGTGGATGGGACAACGGCTGTTTCTTTAGTTTTTTCTTATTTAAAAACGATTTATCCTAATATTGCGACCTATATTCCAGACAGATATGCAGAAGGTTATGGGATTTCTTATTTGGGAATCGATTTTGCCAAAGACAATGATTTTTCCTTAATTATTGCCTTAGATTGTGGTATAAAAGCAATTGATAAAGTGGCATATGCTACACAAAAAAACATCGATTTTATTATTTGTGACCATCATAAACCAGGCTCAAAATTACCAAAAGCAGTTGCCGTTTTAAACGCAAAAAGAGCGGATTGCACTTATCCGTTTGATGAATTATGTGGTTGTGGAGTTGGGTTTAAACTGATACAGGCTCTGGGTGTTTCTAGAAACCAAACCATTCACGATTTTGTCCCCTATCTAGATTTAGTTGCCACAGCAATTGCTGCAGATATTGTACCCATGAATGGAGAAAATAGGGTATTGGCTTATTATGGTCTACAAGTCATAAATCAAAATCCAAGAAACGGAATTAAAGGCCTCCTTCATCAAACAAAAAAAACAGTACTCACCATTACCGATGTTGTTTTTATTATTGCGCCAAGAATAAATGCCGCTGGGAGAATAAAACATGGAAATTATGCAGTTGAATTGTTAACAGAAATGGATTTTGATGCTGCAGTTGAATTTGCAGCTTCTATAGAAATATTCAATGCAGACAGAAAAGAATTAGATAAAAAAATTACAGACCAGGCTTTAATTCAAATTATAGATAACGAGGAGGAGCAAGGTTTTTCAACGGTTGTTTATCAAGAAGATTGGCACAAAGGAGTCATTGGTATTGTTGCTTCTAGGTTGATAGAAAAATATTACAGACCCACATTAGTTTTTACAAAAAGTGGTGATAAATTAGCCGCATCTGCTCGATCTGTCAAAGGATTTGATGTCTATAATGCGTTGCAAGAATGTGAAGAATTTATTGAACAATTTGGCGGACATAAATATGCTGCAGGTTTGACATTATTGCCAGAAAATTATCTCAATTTTAAAAATAAATTTGAAGAAATTGTAGAAAAAACAATTGATAAAAAATTATTAACTCCAGAAATTTCTATAGATGCAGCAATTGAGCTTTCTGAAATTACTCCTAAGTTTTTTAGAATTATTCAACAAATGGCACCCTTTGGCCCTCTAAATATGAAACCTACTTTCACCTCTACCTGCGTGAGAGATAATGGATATGGGAAACAGGTAGGTGCAGATAAAACACATTTAAAATTGAATGTTTTTCAAGGGGATAATCAAAAAACTTACAATGCGATTGGCTTTAATTTAGGGGATAAAATAGGGCTCGTTAAAAATGATTTTGACATTGTTTATACGCTAGATGAAAACGAATGGAACGGACATAAATCGGTGCAACTATTACTAAAAGATATCCAGTAATTTACAGCCCGTATTTATCAGGGTAAGCAGCGTTTTATGTAACCTCCAACGAGGTAAATTTAAATGAATTTCCATCAAATAATCCTTTGTCAGATAACTTTAAAGAAGGGATGACTAACAATGCCATAAACGATAAACTCATATAAGGAGCCCGTAATTTACTTCCCATTTTTTTTGCCATTCTATCTAATTCAGCATAGGACTTTCCAATTTCCTCAGCAGATTTATCAGACATAATTCCTGCAACAGGCAATGAAACGATCTTTTCTTCGGTTGAACTTACGGCACAAATTCCTCCACGATTTTCAATAATTAGATTTGCGGCCTTGCAAATAGCTTCGTCAGAAACACCTACAGCAATAATATTATGAGAATCATGACCGACGGAACTTGCAATTGCACCTTCTTTTAATCCAAAATTTTTGATAAAAGCAATCGCAGGTTTTGAGTTTTTGTAACGATTTATTACCGTCATTTTTAAAACGTCAGTTGCTAGATTAGAAACTAAATTTCCATCAATAATTAAAGAATCGACTTCAATTTGATTGGTTACTAATTCACCATCTAAAACTTCGATTACTCTCATTTTTTCTGATGCAGATTGAAACTCAAAATCACCTACTTCCTTGGGGTCAGTATTGAAATTATTCAAAACTTCAAAAGGAACAGATTTTATAAAAGAATGCCCGTTTTTAGCAACTAATTCCCCATTTATATAGGTTTCTAAAACATTAAAATCCTTTAAATTATCAACTAAAATAAAATCTGCAGCATCTTCTTTTTGTAATAGTCCAACGTCTAAATCATAATGTTTTACCGGATTAATACAAGCTGCTTGTAAGACTTTAAAAACATCAATTCCTTTTGCAACTGCACGTTCACACAATTGATTTATATGACCTAATAATAAATCGTCTGGATGTTTGTCATCAGAACAAAACATCATGTTGTTAAAATGTTCTGGTAACAAATCAATTAAAGCTTCAAAGTTTTTTGCGGCACTTCCTTCACGAATAATTACTTTCATTCCTTTCTGTAATTTTTCCAAAGCTTCCTCATAAGAAAAGCATTCATGATCTGTAGAAATTCCTGCGGAAATATATTTAGAGAGCTCTTCTCCTCTTAAACCTGGTGCATGCCCATCAATAGGTTTCTTGTTCTTTTTTGCGTGCTGAATCTTTTGAAGTACTTCGGGGTCGTCAAATAAAACACCAGGATAATTCATCATTTCGGCTAAATATTTGATATCAGGATTTTTCATCATTTTTTTTATATCCTCAGCATCAATATTTGCTCCTGTATTTTCAAAAGAAGTTGCAGGGACACAACTCGGTGCACCAAAATTAAATTTCAAAGGCACTTTCTTTCCGTTTTCAATCATAAAATCAACTCCTTTTACACCCAAAACATTTGCAATTTCGTGTGGATCAGAGACGGTCGCCACGGTGCCATGAATTACTGCTATTTTTGCAAACTCAGAAGGGACTAACATCGCACTTTCTATGTGAATATGAGCATCTATAAAACCTGGTAAAATATAATTTTCTTGATCATGACTTCCTGCTCTGATTTCTATAATCTTGCCATTTTCAACCACGACTTCTCCTTTAAAAATTTGCTTATTTTGTATGTCAACAATATTTCCTTGTACAATCATTTTTTATTAATATTTTCTTGATATTAAGGTTTTAAATCTAATCATAATGCCAATTACTCGCATGCAAACTTATAAAAGATAAAAAGTGATTTAAAGTTTATTTGGGATAGATTACTTGGTGTAATGCAATATCAAATTCATTGACATCTTCAATCTGATCGATGGGTTTGAAAAAGTTTAAACCTATAAATTTTGCTTCTTTTTTACAATTGGATAAAAAACGATCATAAAAACCTTTTCCGTAACCAACTCTGTAATTTTTTTTATCAGAAACATACATCGGTACAAAAATAATATCGAGTTCATCTTCAGAAACTTGTTCTGCATTTACAGGTTCAGGAACGCCGAATTTATTCAATTCTAAAAGCGTATTTCCTTCTAAATAAAAATGAGAAAGTGAGTTGTTTTCAAAGTTGCATTTACTGACTACTATTTTCTTTTTTTTATTTCTGAAAAAAGCAATAATAGGTTTCGTATCTATTTCATTAAACTTGGTTAATGACAGGAATAAATGCACGTTTTTAACCTTAGAAATATCTAAATTATAAATTTGTTGGTAGATGTTTTCTTGAAAATTTCTTCGCTGATTTTCAGATAGTTCTCTGCGCTTTTGTTTGTATGTTTTTCTGATAACTTCTTTTTTCATATTACAAATTCTCTAATTCAGTCTGAAGTTTTTTTGTCAATCCATTTACAACCAGCTCATACGAATGATTGATAAGTTCTCTTGCCAAGTCATCAGAAACATCACTAGAATTAAGTGTAATGGTATTCCAAAGTCTTTTGTTCATGTGCCAACCAGGAGCGATACCTTCATATTCATCACGCAATGTTGCTGCTTTTTCTGGAGCACATTTTAAGTTAATTTTCGCCTCACCTTTTTCCCAATTGGTTAAGCCTGTGAGCGTAAATATTTTATTCATCACTTTAAAAACAAGCGTTACTTCATCAAAAGGAAAATGTGCTGTCACTCCTTTTTTTGCAATACAAAAATCCCTAAATTCTTCAATGTGCATGGTTTTCTATTTCATTTTATTATTTTGTACAAAATAGGTTTACTAGGAGTTGCATCATTTTCGAAAGGCGCAATCATTAAATTTAATAGATATTCCCCATCTTCAACCGTATTTGGAACAAATATAAATTCAGTAATCGTTGCATCCATTCGAAGAGTTCCTTTTGTATTCCAAAAAGTATGATGTACAATCAATTTACCTCCATCTTTTTCTTTATCAACAGATGGGAGATCAACTAATAAGTGTTTGATTCCTTTTTCAACCAAGTACAAAGCGGCATCTTCTGATAAATAAGGAGGGTTCGTATTAAAGTATCTTGTCGTTTTTTTATCAGATAGATTTGGTAAAGTTCTGATTACAATTGCATCTCTTTTTTTGTTTTTTAAGGCTGTTTTTAACTGCTTTTTTGAAATGATAAAGTCGTCTCCTTTTTTTTCTGGAGCAACTGTAACCACTTCTGAGACAAAGAAGTAGTGCTTTAGATTTTGATTTACAGAATGTACTTTCTTCGTAATGTGTCCCACACATTCTGTGTGTGTAATATGAGAATGAGGATTGAATTGAATGCGATTAAAATTAACAACAGCACCATTAGCAACACTTACCTCGTAGCCATCAAATTTTTCAACTGAAATCTTTGGGTCATCAATACCCCATGCATTAATCTTTTCTTTTTCCATATCAATTGGAATTGAGATGTCTATGGGTTCAGAAACATTGATGGTTATTTTTCTAGAGTTGTATTCAATTGTTGCTTTCATTTTTGCTGCAGCTTTTTAGTGTTAAACCAAGTTCAATAGCTCCCAAAACTAATTCAGAATAAATAAATCAGATGCAATTCCGTCTGATAAAAATTTTCCTTTTGGAGTTGTTTTTAAAATTCCGTTTTCAAGATACAATAATTCTTGTTGGATATATTTTTCAGACTGTTTTTTTAAATAATTTAGATATTTTTCTCCAAAATTAGTGCTTATTTTAGCAAAGGAAACTCCCCAAACGGTTCTTAAACCAGTCATAATATATTCGTTATAACCATCAGTTTTTGTTAAGGTTTCTCTTTCTATCGGTAGTACATTGTCTTGAATAGATTTTATGTATTTTGCATTGCTCCTTACATTCCAACTTCGTTGTTTTCCATTAAAAGAATGTGCTGAAGGACCAATACCTAAATAGGGTTTTCCTAACCAATACGCAGTATTATTCCTGCTTAAAAAACCTTTCTTACCAAAATTAGATGTTTCATAATGTACAAAGTTTTCTTTTTCTAATATTGAAATTAAAATATGAAATTGCTCTTGGGCTTTTTCATCATCAACGTTTTTAATGATTCCTTTTTTGATGAAACTGGCTAAGGCTGTTTTTGGTTCTACCGTTAATGCATAACTAGAGATATGAGGTATTCCAAAACTTAGTGCCGTTTGTATATTTTCTTCCCATTCCTGATTAGAGCAATCTGGAATTCCGTAGATTAAATCTACAGAAATATTATCAAAATATTGCTTTGCTAAAGCTAAACATTCTTTAGCTTCTTTTGAATTATGGGCGCGATTCATTAATTTTAAATCTTTTTCAAAAAAAGATTGCACTCCAATACTTAGTCTATTAATAGGTGATTTAGAAAGTTCAATTATTTTTTCTTGCGACAAATCATCAGGATTTGCTTCTAGGGTAATTTCAGGATTTTCAACCACAGTGTGGTTCTTATAAACAGTGTCAATTAATAATTGAATTTCATCAACAGATAATACGGATGGGGTTCCTCCCCCAAAATAAATGGTTTCCAAAACGGTATTTTGTACTTCGTTTTTTCTGAGTTCAATTTCTTTAATTAAAGACAATATCATGTCTTCTTTTTTTTTAAAAGAGGTAGAAAAATGGAAGTCGCAATAAAAACAGGCTTGTTTGCAGAAAGGGATGTGAATATAGATTCCTGACATAAATTAGTTTTCAGTTTGCAAGATTAGTTTGCTGTTTTCAGTTACTTTGGTTCTCAAAAATTTTTGTAAAACTCGAGTCTTATTTTTTTACTCTTTTTTCATTTTGTTTTACAAAACTTGCCCAACCGGTATAATTTTTTCCGCCCACCACTTTTCCTGAGTTGTAAAAATGACACACTGCTGCTGCCAAACCGTCTGTAGCATCTAAATTCTTTGGCAAGGTTTTTAAATCTAATAGGGATTTTAACATTGCTGCAACTTGTTCTTTACTTGCATTCCCATTTCCAGTTATTGCCATTTTTATTTTCTTTGGTAAGTATTCTGTAATTGGAATTTCTCTAGATAAACCAGCAGCCATCGCGACTCCCTGAGCTCTTCCTAGCTTTAACATCGATTGAACATTCTTTCCAAAAAATGGCGCTTCAATAGCAATTTCATCAGGATTATACGTGTCAATTAATTCTATTGTGCGTTCAAAAATAAGTTTTAATTTAAGATAATGGTCATCGTATTTTTTAAGCATTAATTCATTCATTTGAATAAATTCCATCTTTTTACCAATCACTTTTATCAATCCAAAACCCATAATTGTTGTTCCCGGGTCAATTCCTAAAATAATTTTTTCTGTTTTCACAATCGTAAACTGATTTTTGTAATTGTCTTCACACTAGGGAATGTGTTTTTATAGATAATTTTCCCATTTGCATACTAGCAAAACTAAGTAATTCTTATAAAATTTTCTATGTTATTGCGTGTCGCAATTTTAAAATAACGACTTCATAATGTCTTCTGCCTTAAACCAAAGAAGTAGTGCAATTGCTAAAAGCGCTATATAAAAAAGACCTTTTTTGGATTTTGATTCCTTTCTTCTTCCGAATTTCCTTCTGAATTCCATTTAGTGTGGTGTTAATTATCTCTATTGTGTAAAGTTAATAAAAGTTCTCGATACATTTTTTTCGTTTCTCAAAAAGTTTAAATAAAGAAATATAAATTTCGGGAAGGTAAAAGGAAGAAAATTAGTTCTTTTCTATTAAGTTTGTAAGAATGAAAAATACATTAGGAAAAGAAGAACGTTTAAAAAGTAAAAAGTTAATAGAGCGACTTTATTGCGAAAAAAACTATGTAAAAACGTTTCCTCTAAGAATGATTTTTTTACAAACTGATCATACATCAAATTTTCCAGCTCAAGTGGGTGTTTCTGTTCCAAAAAGAAATTTCAAGTTGGCCGTTGATAGAAACCGCATCAAGAGATTGATGCGAGAAACCTATCGTCTGCAGAAGCAAATTGTGTATGATAATTTAGAAGAACCCTATGTCTTCATGATTTCGTATATTGGTAAAGAAGAGTGCACCTATGAGGCCTTGTTTTTAAAGATGGAAAAACTGTTAACGTTGTTTGTTAACGAAACAAAAAAATCAAAAAATGATACAATTTAAACGGTTTAAAAAAACGCTACTGGTTCTTTTGGTAGGAACCCTCTTTTTGTCGTTTTCATTTAAATCTAATTTTTTTGAAATTGCAAAACAGATAGAAATTTATACTACTTTATTTAAGGAGTTAAATCTATTTTATATTGATGAAATTAATCCTGCTGAATTAACAAATAAAGCCATTAAAAACACCCTCAAAGATTTAGATCCCTATACGAATTTCTATAATGAGCAAGAGGTAGAAGATGCAAAAATTAGTAGAGAAGGTGCTTATGGAGGAGTTGGTGTTTCTGTATATTATTCCAAAAAAGGCATTGAGATCAATGAAGTATATAAAGGGTTCTCTGCAGACAAAGTAGGCTTGAAAGCAGGTGATGTTATCATTTCTGTAGAAGGTCAATTGCTAGCAAATATGGAAAAAGAACTCCTTGCTACTTTTTTAAAAGGAACTCCAAACAGTAAACTTTCAATTGAAATTGAAAGACAAGGAAAACGTATTCAAAAAGAAATAATTAGAGATAAAATAGAAATAAATCCTGTTCCGTTTTCTAAAATGATAGATGAAGAAACGGGTTATATCGTCTTAACGCGTTTTAATAACAAAGCTGCTGCCGAGGTGAAAAAAGCCTTTAAAAAGCTACAAAAAGAAGGGGTTAAAAAATTGATTTTCGACCTGCGTTCAAACCCAGGAGGTTCTCTGATAGAAGCGATTTCTATTGCTAACTTTTTTTTACCAAAAGGAAAAAAAATTGTTACCACAAAAGCAAAAGTAAAAAAGTGGAGCAATACCTACAGTACTAACAATGAACCCTTAGATTTAGACATTCCAATTGTAGTTTTGGTAAACGGACATTCTGCATCCGCCTCAGAAATTGTAAGTGGTTCTTTGCAAGACTATGATAGGGCCGTCATTATGGGGCAACGTTCTTTTGGAAAAGGATTGGTGCAGCGTTATAGAGAACTTACATATGGAACCCAATTAAAAGTGACGATTTCCAAATATTATACGCCAAGTGGAAGATGTATTCAAGAATTAGATTATGCCAATAGGAGAGAAGATGGGAAAGTGCCTAAATTTTCTGACAATGGAATTCATGAATTTAAAACAACTAATGGAAGAGTTGTTTATGACGGCGGTGGTATTTTGCCAGACATACTCATTAAAACTACCAAAAAAACGGAAGCAACTAAAAAGTTGTTGAAATCGAGAACTCTCTTTAATTTCTCGACCAACTATTATTATAACAATGCATCCATAGCAACTGAAATTGCTGCTGATTTTGAAGATTTAGTATTTAAACAATTTGTAACTTACTTAAAGTCAGATACTACTTTTGTTACAAAACAGGAATCACTATTTGAAACGGCCTATAAAGCATCGTTATCAAAAAATATTTCGAAAGAATATGAGGTCATTCAACAAAAATTATTTGAGGATAAGATTGCTGAAATCTCCAAAAATAAAGATATTTTAAAGAACGTTTTAAAAGATGAAATATTAAAACGGTACTATTATCAAGAAGGCGTTTATAAGTATAAATTAAAAAATGATTTAGCGGTTCTTGAAGCGCTTAATTTACTCAATAATCAAGATCATTATAATGCGTTATTATCTGGTGAAAAATAGTACATTTGTCCTGTTTAAACAATACTTAACATAAATATAGCACAAATATAATAAATGTTAAGATTTCATCGTTTAGAGGGTATAGGTAAAAAACACATTTTTTTAACAACATAAATATTGATTTTATAACTAAATTAAAACCATGTCAACAAATCAAAATAACCACGAAGAAGAAGTAGATTTAGGCTCTTTATTTGTAATCATAGGAAAAGGATTTTCAAAGATTTTCAATTTTATTGGGAGTATTTTTAGAGGTATTTTTCATGGAATAATTAGTGTCCTTCTATTCTTAAGAAGCAACTTATTGAAAATAGCTGTTGCGGCTCTCTTGGGAGGTACCTTAGGCTTTTTTGTAGAAGTGACAAAAGTAGATGCTTTTGAGTCAGACTTAATATTAGAACCTAATTTTAAAAGCACAAGACAGTTGTATGAAAATATAAATTACTACAACAATTTGGTTAAACAAGCAGATACAGTGGCTATCGAAAAGGTTTTTGACTTAGATAAAATATCCGCGGCGAGTCTTAATGAATTTCGGATTGAACCTGTAATTATTGATAGTGATATTATTAACGCCTACGATGACTTACTTTTATCTGTAGACAGTTTGACAATAAAAAGTTATGATTATTTAGATTTTGAAAAATCATTTACAAAGTATGATTATCGATATCATAAAGTAACTGTTTCAGCAAAAAAGAATGATGTTTTTAATAAATTAAGCAATGTTATTATCTCTTCAGTAGAAGAGAATGCCTATTTTAATAGATTAAAAGTATTAACCAACGAGAATTTAAACAGAACGGACTCCTTATATCGCGAAAATTTAATCGAGATAGATTCCTTAAGAGAAGTATACATGCGGGTCATGATTGCCGAGGCAGACAAACAATCTAATGGAACAAACATCGATTTAGGTGGCCAGAATAGTACTGCAAAAGAGTTAGAACTGTTTGCTGTGAATAAAGAGATAAATGAAGATTTACAAGAGATTTCTCTAGAAAAGGCAACACAATATGAAGTAATTAATGTGCTATCCAATTTTCAACCAATCGGCTCAAAGATAAAAGGTGTAACAAATAATTATGCTTTTTTACTAACAGGATTTGGAGCAGGTTGCATGATTCTATTTTTACTTCTAATAAAATTAAATAGGTATTTAAATAGCTATGAGAAATAGGGATAGTGGGTGAGTTCTTTTTCACAATTTATAAGCGATTAAATAGACAGTATTAAAGAGTTTAAATAAATGAAAATAACAGTAATAGGTACAGGCTATGTAGGTTTGGTTACAGGAACTTGTTTTTCTGAAATGGGCAACAAGGTTATTTGTGTGGATGCAGATGCGCAAAAAATTGAAAACCTAAATAATGGTATTATTCCGATTTATGAACCAGGCTTAAATGAAATCATCTCTCAGAATGCTCAAAAAACGCTATTTTTCACTAAAGATATACAAAAAGCTATAAAAGAAAGTGAGCTTATTTTTATTGCTGTTGGTACACCTATGAGTGCAAATGGAAGCGCAGATTTATCTGCAGTCTATGCAGTTGCAAAAGAAATTGGGAAAAATATTTCTTCACATAAAATCGTAGTTTCAAAATCTACGGTACCAGTTGGTACTTGCAATCAAATTAAAAAAAATATTCAATCAGAAATTGAGTTAAGAAAAGAAAAAATAACATTTGATATTGTTTCCAATCCAGAGTTTTTGAAAGAAGGCGCTGCGATTTCAGATTTTATGAAACCAGACAGGGTTGTTATTGGCGCAGAAAACGAAGCTACTTTTTCAAAAATGAAAGAATTATACAGCCCTTTTTTTAGAACAAGAGACCGTTTTATTACCATGGATATTCGTTCTGCTGAAATGACTAAATATGCTGCAAATGCATTGTTGGCAACAAAAATATCTTTTATTAACGAAATTGCTAATATTTGTGAAAAAGTTGGCGCTGATGTAAATAATGTAAGAGTTGGTATTGGTTCCGATAAAAGGATAGGATATGATTTTATTTATCCAGGAATCGGTTATGGAGGTACTTGTTTTCCAAAAGATATTGCGGCACTTATTAATTTAGGTAAAGAAAATGGGTATACTCCAAAAATAATTTCTGCTGTAGATAATGTAAATCAAGAACAAAAGAAATTCTTTTTAGAACGAATCTTAAAACGTTTTGACAACGATGTGTCAAACAAAATTTTGGCTATTTGGGGACTTTCTTTTAAGCCAGAAACAGATGATATGCGAGAAGCTCCTTCTCTTTATATTATTAAAGAATTGATAAGGAGAGGTGCAAAAATACAAGCCTTTGATCCTATTGCCATTTCCGAAGCTAAAAACAGTTATTTTAAAGGATTAGAAATTTTTTATGGAAACGATAAATATCAAGTCTTAGAAAATGCGGATGCTTTAGTTTTATTAACAGAATGGAAAGAATTTCGTTCGCCGGATTTCGATCATATTCAACAACAATTAAATTTTCCATTAATTTTTGATGGAAGAAATCAATATTCAAAATTTAAATTAGAAGACCAAGGTTTTGAATATTACCAAATTGGTAAACATTAGGTGAAAACAGTAATAGCTGTTTTGTTAAACACAAAGTAGAAAAATAATTTAAAGCTACAACTTTGAATTATAATATAAAAGACATGAAAAAGAAAGCCTTAATTACAGGGATTACAGGTCAAGATGGGGCCTATTTAACAGAGCTCCTTTTAGAAAAAGGTTATGAGGTACATGGTGTCAAAAGGAGAGCGTCTAGTTTTAACACACAAAGAATAGATCATTTGTACCAAGACCCTCATGTAGACAATAGAAATTTGTTTTTACATTATGGGGACATGACGGATACTTCTAATTTGATAAGAATTATTCAAGAAGTACAACCCGATGAAATTTATAATTTGGCTGCTATGAGCCATGTGCAAAGCATATTGAATCTCTATTCATTAAAATAAGTGTAAACTATATTTTATTATTATTAAATACAACTCAACACTTAAACACAAATTCATTCAAATAATGAAAAAGAAAAAAATACTTCTGATTTTCGGTACTAGACCAGAAGCAATCAAGATGGCTCCTTTAGTTAAAGAGTTTCAAAAGTATAATAAAAAATTTGAGACTAAAGTTTGTGTTACTGCTCAACATCGAGAGATGTTAGATCAAGTATTAGAGTTTTTTGAAATATTCCCAGATTATGACTTAGATTTAATGAAACCAAATCAAAACTTATATAGCTTAACTGCAGATATAATAGTAAATCTTAAAGAAGTTTTAGAGAAGTTTAAACCTGAATATGTATTTGTTCATGGCGATACCACTACTACAATGGCAGGAAGTATTGCCTCTTTTTACAGTGGTGCAAAGATCTGTCATATTGAAGCAGGACTTAGAACATATAATAAATTGTCACCATTTCCTGAAGAAATGAACAGACAAATTACAGGACGTTTATGTGATTATCATTTTGCACCAACAGAAATTTCTAAGAGAAATTTATTAATAGAAAATATAGAAGAAGACACTATAATCGTAACAGGAAATACAGTTATAGACGCTTTGCTTGAAAGTGTGAAAAAAGTAAATAAAAAACCAAGTCAATTTATTGAAGAGTTCTCACAGACTATTGAAGATAAAGAAATGATATTGGTTACTGGACACAGAAGAGAAAATCATGGGAATGGATTTATAAGAATATGTGAAGCATTAAAAGAAATAGCATTGGACAATAACGATAGATTAATAATTTACCCAGTTCATTTAAACCCTAAAGTTCAAGAACCAGTAAATAGAATCCTTAAAAATATTGACAACATTGTTTTGATTGACCCATTAGCTTATCAAGATTTTATTTGGCTTATGAATAGAGCTAAAATTATTATCACTGATAGTGGTGGTGTTCAAGAAGAAGCTCCAAGTTTAGGTAAACCAGTTTTAGTAATGCGTGATACAACTGAACGGCTAGAAGCCGTTGAAGCAGGAACTGTCATTTTAGTTGGTACTGATAAAGAGTTAATAGTAAAAGAATCTTTAGATTTGTTACATAATAGCCAAAGGTTTGAAACAATGAGTAAGTTACATAACCCTTATGGAGACGGTAAAGCTAGCCAAAGAATTGTAAGTTTTATAATGAATCTAAATTAATATAAAACATGAAAAAACCTCAAGTTGTAATGATTGGTTTAGGCTATATAGGACTTCCTACTGCCGCATTAATAGCTCAAAATAAAACTTATGTCTATGGAGTAGATATTAACCAAAAGGTTGTAGATACCATCAATAAAGGAAAGACACATATTGTAGAGCCTGAATTAGATGTAGCCATAGCAAATGCTGTAAAAGAGGGGTATTTAAAAGCTGCTCTAACTCCAGTAGAAGCAAACACCTACTTGGTAGTAGTACCTACTCCTTTTAAAGCTAAAAATGAACCCGACATCTCCTTTGTTGAAGCAGCAACTAAAGCTGTATTACCTTTATTAAAAGAGGATGATTTATTTATTATTGAGTCAACGTCTCCTGTAGGTACTACAGAAAAAATGATGCAGTTTATTTTTTCAGAGCGACCAGAATTAGAAAATAAAATTCATATTGCCTATTGTCCAGAGCGTGTATTACCTGGAAATGTTATGTATGAATTAGTTCATAATGATAGAGTAATTGGTGGTGTAAATGAAAAGTCTACAGAGAAAGCAGTAGCTTTTTATAACCAGTTTATTAAAGGAGATTTACATAAAACTAATGCTCGTACAGCAGAAATGTGTAAGTTGGTTGAAAATTCATCAAGAGATGTACAAATTGCCTTTGCGAACGAGCTTTCCTTAATTTGTGATAAAGCTGGCATTAATGTTTGGGAGCTTATAGAATTAGCAAATAAACACCCTAGAGTTAATATTTTACAACCAGGATGTGGTGTTGGAGGTCATTGTATTGCTGTGGACCCGTATTTTATAGTATCAGATTATCCAATGGAATCTAAGATTATTGGAACTGCTCGAGAAATTAATAACTACAAATCATTTTGGTGTGCAGAAAAAGTACAAACTGTAAAATTAGAGTTCCAGTTAAAGAATGGGTACAAACCTAGTATAGCTATAATGGGATTAGCTTTTAAACCAAATATAGACGATTTAAGAGAGTCTCCAGCTAAATATATTGCTCAAAAAGTATTGCAAAACGCAAATAATGAAGAGCATTACATTGTAGAGCCAAATATAAAAGAGCATAAAATTTTTAAAATAACAGATTATAAAGAAGCTGTTGGAAAAGCAGATATTATTGCGTTTCTAGTAGCACATGATGAGTTTAAAACATTAGAAATTTCTGAGGATAAAATTGTTTTGGATTTTTGTGGAATAATGAAAATGTAATTTTTTAACTTGATAGATTCTTGAACAAGCTTATAAATTTATTTTTTAACCTAAAAAGCAAAGGTTTTTTTCATCTTATAATATCTAATTATTCAGTTCAGTTTATTGTTTTTGGCTCTCATTTATTAATAGCTAAAATAATGACCCCCTCTGATGTTGGAATTATTAAGACAATAGAAACGTTTATAAATATGGCTATTATTTTAGGTGGTGGCGGAGTAATTTTTGCACTTTTAAAAGTTATTCCTGAAAACAAAGACGAAAAGTTAAGGAGTTATTCATTGCGTTTCGCTATTAAACACGTTTTAGTATTTTCATCTACAGTTTTTATTATTTTCAATACAGTGGCTTATTTTGGACTAATTTTTAAAAATAAAGAATTCATTTTTTGGTTTCATTTATATTCACTAATTATTTTTCCTTCTGTAGTGGTAATGCTTTTGATAAGATATTATCAAGCGATAGATTTATTTAAAAAAATAAGTACTTTAATTTTAATTTTAAAACTTCTGTCTTCCTTATTTGTCTTAGGTTTTACTTATTATTTCTTTATAAAAGGCTACGTTTTGTCAATGGTAATAACAACTATCATAATAGTGATTATTTTATTGTTTAATATAAGAAGTTCCTTTTATTTTTCTAATAATTATCTTGAAATAAAGGGAAAGATTAAATACTTAGCACAAACAGCATTTACTGCACAGATAATAGATCAATTTAAACTTAACTCTGGGTTTTTTATTGCAAATTATATTATAATTGATAGAGAAATATTTGGCTATTATACATTTGCTTTAATTATTGTTCAAGGTTTAAATATTATATCAACTAGTGTTCAGCAATTTATTATTCCAAAGATGTCAGAGTTATCTAGAGATATACCTTCTTTTTTTCAAAAGTATAAGAAATTTGAATATAGGTTTATAACAATATCAATGATAATTTTTTTGTTAGCAGAGTTGTTTTTACCTTTCTTAATAGAAACTGTATTTGGAACAAAATATAGTAAGGCAATTCCTCTACTAAGAATTATGTTAGTTGGATGGGGTATTCAATCTTTTTACGCTCTTAAGGGGGTTAGCTTTCTCAGTTTAGGAAAAATGAAATATGTGTCATATTATTCTTTTTTTATTTTCATGATTTCAGTGCCCTTAATGTTATGGTTAAATATCATTTATGGAGTTAAAGGAGCTGCTTTTGCCTTTGTGTTACAAAATGTCATAAGTTTTTTTGTGATAAGCTTTTTTGTTAAAAAATTAAAAGCTACAGAATGAAAATAAAATCATCGATAAACGTTTTAAAAAATTTAACTGTTTTGTTTCCTTTTATTTTGATTTTTATATCAGAAATTTTAAAGGTTTCTTTTAACAAGGAGTCGGTAATAATTAAAATTATTGCAGTATTATATATGTTCTTATATGTAATACTTTATAGAAAACTCCATAACAATTTTGTTTTTTCATTCCTTTTTTTCTTTCCTTTTTTTCTTTATGGTATTATTCATTCCTTTAATATTGAGGCTGCTTTAACCGAAGGAATAAGATATCTTTTTCCAGTTTCAGTATTGCTTTACAGTTTTTCAATAAGGTTTCATTTTAAATTATTATTAAAAGCATTTATTTTTTTTGTAATCATAAATGATTTTTTTCAGATTATAAATTATATTTATTGGCTGAAAGGAATTGACCAATGGTTTTATTCATATAATTCTGATGAAAGTAGGTACTATAATGCAACTTCCGGCATTATTAGAGCCACAGGAATTGTCGCCTTTTTTGGGCTTTTTGGATTTATTAATTTAATAGCGTTTTTCTTAACAAGAAATTTCTATGAAGGTAAAAGAAAAAAAACACTGCTTTTTATTTTTGTTTCTTTTATGTTTTTAAGCTTTTCATATAAAACTTTAGGAACTTTTTTCTTTTTATTATTTTTAGACTATAAAAATAAATTAAAGTTAATTTCAATCATTGCATTTGGCTTATTACTTGCATTGGTAACTATGCCCTCCATGTTAGTTAGTATGGGCGAAAATCTTTCTTATCGAGTAAGGGAATACGTTACAGAAGGAAATTCGGCAAGGGCGGAATCGTATCGTGTTATGTTTTCTGAATTATTAGATTTAAACCTCTTTGGTAGAGGAGTTGGTTCTTTTGGAGGCCCATCTTCTGTTACTTATAATTCACCAGTATATGAAGACGTAAATTTTAACTGGTATCATACAACAAATCTCGCTACAACTGATACTTATTACCCTCATTTGTTTGTTGAAATGGGATTAATAGGTGGACTACTATACCTTTTAATCATTCTATCTCCCCTGCTTTTTTTTAAATGGAAGACTTATAAATTTAAAATAGTTTTTGTCCTTTATTTTGCATTGTTTTTTGATTCATTATTCTCTTATTCTCTAAATAATATTGCTTTTTCAGTAGTTTCTTTGATTTTTATATATCCAATATATTACTTTAACATCAATAATATATTTACATTGACACTAAGTAATAAAAAATCGCCCTATGCCTAAAAAATCAATTTTTATAATTACTTGGATTGTTATTTTGAATTTACTTCTATTTGATTTTATAGCTAATGCTGACAAAACGTTTCTTTCTCTTAACTATTCATGGAATGAGATTAAAATAAAAGAAACTTTTGAAAACGTTAATATTGATACTTTGTCACTTGATTATTTAAAAATTAAGTCAAATAGTATAAAAGCAAACTCAAATCAAACTTTTTCTTTAGATAATGGAATAAAATGTTATTTTAGAGCAACAAGTATAGTTAAAGAGGACTCAACTTTAATTTTTAAAGGAATAAAGTGGTTAAATAGTCCATCTCAGCTAAATGTAAAATTAACAAAGTTTCAAATCGTTGACTTACCTCTAAAACAAAAAGGCACTAAAACTATAATAACAATCGGAGATTCTCAAATGTCTTGGAGAGAAGGAAGAGAATTTAGAAATAATTTATTTATTAAAAACAAAAATATTTTTTTTGTTGGGTCAAAAAAAGATATTTATGGTTACCCTTGTGAAACAGATGTTTTTATTAAAATAGAAGAATTGTCAGATAACATTGAAGATATTGAAGAAGTTCAGAACTATATTCTTTTCATAGGTGCTCATGATAAGAAAACAGATAGGAATATAATTATCAGGTCTTTACGGAAGGTGTATGATGTGCTTTCCACTAAACCAACAACAAAAAACATATTTGTAATTACTTTGCCTCCTTCTCCCATTTTATATTTTGAAGAGTATAATAAATTTATAAATTCTATTTTTAAAAAACATTCTTCTAACTATGAAAATGTTGTTATTATTGATTTGTATGATTATCTAAAAGATAAACAGGCTTATTTAATGGAAGACGGTGTTCATCTTAATAAATACGGTCACTCTTTATTGTCTAATCTTATTTTAAAAGAGCTTCAATGAATATAAAAACTAGTAATTTTGTACAAAAGTTTTTTTATTGGAGTCTAACTTCAGTGTTAATAACATTACCTTTTCCAAAATATAACCTAAATTCTTTTGCAATAATTTTGTGTTTTATTTCTTGGATGTTTTATTCTTCGTTCCAACAAAAAAAGGAAAATTTAAAAAAACAGATCCCTCTTTTTTTTTTATTAAGTTCTTTTTTTTGGTTGTCATTATTAGGGTTACTATATACTACTAACATGAGTGAGGGATTAAAAAACTTAAAACAGAGCTTGCCTTTTATAGTTTTTCCTCTTGTATTCTTATCAATTAATTTTAAAGAAAAAGATTATTCAACTCTATTAAAATATTTTAGTTACTCTGTAATCATTGCGTCTCTTTTTGCGTTATTTAAAGCTATTTATTTCTATATGAATAATTTTGGAAATTACTTCTTTTATGATCAATTTGAAAAGGTTTTAGATAAACACACTACCTATTTTTCATTATTTTTGAATATAGCCATTACATATTTTGTTTATGAAATAAAGAAGTCTTCTTTGAAGAAGAAGACTTTCTTTATATTTGTTATTTCCTTTTTATTAACAATGATATATATACTAAGTGCTAGAATTAGTGTTTTAGGATTAACAATAGTATTTATTATTTATACATTTCAATTTCTAATTAAAAATAATTCTTCGTTTATTAAGTCTTTACTGTTTTTATTAATATGCTTATCTACTTTATTAATATATCTAACGCCAAATTTTCAGAAAAGGTTTTATTCTAAATTACCAAACGAAGAGGCTATTTCAGATATAGATTCAAGATTAGTACATTGGGAGGGTGTCATTAATAGAATTGAAAAAGAAAATGTAATTTTTGGTTCTGGTACGGGAGATGGGCATATTGGACTATATCAGGAGTATTTAAAGCTTAATTTTAAAACAGGATATTTAAATGAATATAATGCACACAATCAATATTTAGAAACAACTTTGTTTTTTGGCTTTTTTGGGCTTTTATTACTAATGTTATTGCTTTTTAGATCTGTGAGAAAATGTATAAAAAATAAAGATTATTTAGGGCTATCTATTATTTTAGTTTTTATGGTATTTATGTGTACTGAATCCATTTTAAAAAGACATAGTGGGATAGTGGTTTTTTCTTATATTATTTCAATAATCATGTCAAAAAAAAACATAAAAAATGAATATTAAACTTGCTATATTTGGACCATATCCACCACCAATAGGAGGTATTTCTTTGTTTATAAAAAAATTAAATCTCTTTATTAACAAACGATTCGAAACAGAAGTATTTATTATTAATGAATTTGGAAGTCATAAAGAAAATAAATCGATTTACAATTTATCATCAAACTCTAAAATTGTATATCTTTTTAGGTTGTTGTATTACTTATTTTTTATAAATACAAGTAAATATATCTATTACCATGGAGTTCACGGAGTAACAAGATTTATTTTAGTGATTTTTAGTAAAATTTTAAAATATGAAGTAATTTTTCATTTTCATGGAAAGTCAGTAATTCACTTTCATAAAAAAAATTGGTTGTCAAAAATGATTAGTTCATTTTATTTACAAAGGGCAAAAAAATTAATTGCTGTTAACGATGATATAATTAATAAATTGAAGAGCTTTATACCATCATTAAAAATAGAAAATATTCCAGCATATTTGCCAAGCTTTGAAAGTAATTCAAATAATAAAATAGAAAATTTTATTAATAAGTTAGATTCAGAAAAAAAATACTACTTAAGTTATGGAACATTGGACAAGGCCAAAAACGGAAAATATAATTACGGAATTACTGATCTTTTAAATTTTTTTAACAGAAAAACAATAAGGGAGGGACAGATTTCATTAATACTAGTAGTTATATTGTACAAGAAAGAAAATTTTGAAGAATTTAATAAAAACCTGTCTACTCTGTTAGAAAAAGAAAACTCAAATATTAAAGTTTTTATTAATCAAGGAGGTACTCAACTAATCCCATTTTTTAAATATGTTGAGGGATATATAAGATGGACTCATGAAGATGGTTTAGGTGTCTCGTTAATAGAAGCTCTAGATTATGGGATATCGGCAATTGCTACAAATGTTTGCAAAAGACCAAAAGGTGTAAAGATTTTCGATATAAACAAACCTGCTGAATTAGAGAGCTATATTCTTAAACCTAATAAGAATAAAGTTGAACACAAAAGAGTGGATTACCAAAAAATGTATATTGAGTTGTTTGAGGGACTTAATTTTCAACTCAAAGAAAGGTATTAATTATATTATTATGCAAAGTTAAAAATTCTTAAAAAATGAATTTAGAAGATAAACTATATGGTTTCTTAAAGATATATAAACCCTTGCCCTATTTTTTAAAATATTTCATAGGCTATATGTATAGGCTATTGCCTAACCGTATTAAATTTGGTGAATTTTATTTTGAATATCTAAATAGAATAATTCATTTAGATAAAAGTACTGCCCATAATCTTTTAAAAGAACAGTTGACTTTTGTTAAAAACAATATAACTCATTATAAAGGTTCTGACTATAATGGAATCTGTGATTTTCCAATAATTGATAAAAATCTTATTATTAAAAATAGGCAAAATTTTGTCAGTTCTTCCAATCAAAATAAAATAAAGGCAAATACAGGAGGCTCTAGTGGTACTCCTTTTGAATTTTATTTAGAAAAAGGAGTAAGTAGACCTAAAGAAAAAGCTCATTTTGATTGGTATTGGAAACAATTTGGTTATAAAAAAAACAGCAAAATTTTAGTAGTGAGAGGAGAAGCTTTGGCAAATAATAAACTTTACGAGTTTCAATCTATTGAAAATAAATTAGCTATTTCATGTTATCTTATTAATAAAGATAATATTTTTGATGTAATTGATGTTATCAATAAATTTCAACCAAAATTTATACATGCGTACCCATCATCCTTAAAAAATTTGATTAATAATATTGAACAGTCTAATAAAATTTTAAATATTAATATCAAAGCTGTTTTTTTGGGTTCTGAGGGAATGTTTCAAGGAGATAAAGAAAAAATAGGTAATTATTTTAATGCTAAAATTTCTCATTGGTATGGGCATTCAGAAAGGTTAATACATGCGGGTAATTGCTTATATTCCGATGAATTTCATATTTTTAACTTCTATGGTTATGCTGAATTAGTAGATTATAATGGTAAAATTATAAATTCCCCTAATGTTAAAGGAAAAATCATTGCAACAGGATTTGACAATAGGGTTATGCCATTGGTCAGGTATGATACTGGGGATGAGGCAGAATATTCCGAAAAAATAAAATGTAAGTGTGGTTTTAAAGGAAAGAGTTTTAAAATAATACATGGGAGACAACAAGATTATATCTACTTAAATGATGGAACAAAAGTATCCTTAACAGCTTTTATTTTTGGACAACATTTTGAAGAATTTAATAATATTAATGAACTTCAAATAATACAAAAGATTAAAGGAGTAATATTAATCAAAATAGTTTTAAATAGAAGTATAAGTAATCAGGAGTTTATAAATAAACTTAAAAATTCCGTAGAAGGTAAGTTAATTGTAACTTTGCAAATTGTATTAGAAATAACAAAAACTAAAAGGGGAAAACATATGTTTTTAATTCAAAAAGTTAATAAATGAAACAGGTAATACAAAACTTTAAAACAGGAGAACTATATATAGACGAAGTTCCAAAGCCATCAATTTCTAATAATATGGTTTTGGTAGAGAATAAATATTCCTTAATAAGTGCAGGTACAGAAAGAGGCACCGTAAAAGTTGGTAAAGCCAGTTTAATTGGCAAAGCAAAACAAAGACCCGATTTAGTAGCACAAGTACTTCAAAATATTAAAAAAGAAGGTTTAAAAGCAACACTAGATAAGGTGAAAACGAAGCTAGACTCCTTAAAGGCGCTCGGATATAGTACATCAGGTACAGTTCTTGCTTCTATGGATAGCGAAAGTAAGTTTAAACCTGGCGATCGTGTTGCATGTGCAGGACAAGACTACGCTTCGCATGCAGAAGTAGTAAGTATTCCACAAAATTTAGTTGTAAAAATCCCTGATAATGTTAGTTTTGAAGAAGCTAGTTTTACTACCCTAGGGGCTATTGCACTTCAAGGTGTTCGTCAAGCTGAACCGAGAATAGGAGATAAAGTCTGTGTTATTGGTCTAGGTCTTTTAGGTCAATTAACTGTTCAATTGTTAAAGGCTAATGGTTGTCAGGTGTTTGGCACAGACCTTTCGGAAAAGTTAGTTTCATTAGCTAAAGAAAGCGGTGCAGAAAACGCCTTATTACGTACTGATTCTAATTTTTTAACAACGGTTAGTAATTTCACTAAAGGTCACGGCTTTGACAGTGTCATTATTACCGCAGCAGCTCCTAGCAACGATCCTATTGAGCTTTCGGCAATTATTAGCAGAAAAAAAGGAAAAGTAATTGTTGTAGGGGCAGTTAAGATGGACATCCCTAGGGATCCTGATTTTTATAGAAAAGAGTTAGAATTAAAAATGTCTTGTTCTTATGGACCAGGAAGATATGATAATTCATATGAGGAGGACGGAAAAGATTATCCATACGCATATGTTCGCTATACAGAACAACGAAATATGGAAACTTTTTTAGACCTTATTTCTCAAAAGGTTGTCAATTTAAAGAGCCTTATTACACATACCTTTGATATTGGTGATGCAGAAAAAGCCTATGATATTGTTTTAGGAGAAGTAGAAGAACCACACATAGGAATATTATTATCCTATCCTGATGGAGTTGAAAAAGAGAAAACAAAGTTTGGAATTAAAACAAACCCTATTGCTAAAATAAATGTTGGTTTTATCGGTGGAGGAAGTTTTGCTCAAAGCTACTTAATTCCTTATGTAAAAAGAGAGGGTGCGTCTTTAGACACAATCGTTACTTCTAAAGGAATAACAGCAAAAAATGTAGCTGAAAAATTTGCTTTTAATAATGCTTCTTCTGAAGCACAAGATATAATAGCAAACCCTGAAATAAATACAGTTTTTATTGCAACTCCTCATAATTCACACGCTCACTATGTAATAAAATCTTTGCAAGCTGGTAAAAATGTTTTTGTAGAAAAGCCTTTAGCAATGAACTATGAAGAACTCGAAAAAGTAAAAAAAGTTTATTCTGAGGGGAATGTAAAATTAATGGTTGGGTTTAATCGTAGGTTCTCTCCTTTAGCAAATAAAATAAAGGGAGAGTTTGTTAACAATGGAGAGCCTAAAGTAATTAACATTAGAATTAATGCGGGGTTTATACCAAAAGACCATTGGACTCAAAACCCAAATTTAGGCGGAGGAAGAATTATTGGAGAAATATGTCATTTTATTGATTTGATGCAATACTTTACAGATTCAAAACCTGTAAAAGTATATGCAGATTGTATAAAAACAGAAAATACGACGTTAACACCACAAGATAATATCTCTATTACTATTTCTTTTGAAGATGGTTCTATTGGAAATTTATTATATTTGGGGAATGGTGATAAGTCGCTTCCAAAAGAATTAGTTGAAGTATTTTCTGGAGGAAAAATTGGAAGAATTCACGATTTTAGAAGTGGAGATTTGCATAAAGGAAATAAAATTATAAAACTGAAACTTGATGGGAAAGGGCATAAGCAAGAGGTTTCGGCATTTATAAATTCTTTAAAACAAGGAAATAATATATTACCAATATCTTTTGAGTCTATTTACTTAACAACTAAAACGACTTTTAAAATATTAGATAGTTTATCTACCGGTTTACCACAAAAAATTTAGGTTGCTTTTTATTTTATGAATATGTCAATGAGTCTTTTTAAGAAAAGTTTTTCAAAATTAAAAAAGTATTGTGAAAACCAAGACTTCAAAGGTTGGGATCCTTATGATGGATTAAATAGTTGGGTAATTCAAAAAACACCTTTAGGAAATTCAAGATTTTTTAGATTAGTTTGGATACAATTTTTTAAAAGAAGTCCAATTAACTTAAGACCGTTATTTAGTATAAAAAAAGACTACAACCCAAAAGGGTTAGGATTATTTTTAATAGGGTATTGTAATTTGTATGCAATATATTCTAAAAAAAAATATTTAGATAAAATAAACTTTCTTACAGAAGAAATTATAAAACTGAAAACAAAAGGTTATTCAGGCGCTTGTTGGGGGTATAATTTTGATTGGCAAGCACGTGCTTTTTTTCAACCTAAATACACACCTACTGTTGTAGCAACCACCTTTATAGCAGAAGCACTTTTTAAGGCATACGAAGTCACTAAAAATGAAGCATATTTAGAAACAGGAATTAGTACTTCTAAATTTGTTTTAACTGACTTAAATAAATCCTATGATGATGACGGTGATTTTACATTTTCATACTCTCCCTTAGACAACACTCAAGTTTATAACGCAGGGTTATTAGGTGTAAAATTATTATGTTTAGTATATAAATATACTAAAGAACCTTTATTGTTAGAAAATGCAAAAAAAGTAGTAGCCTACGTATGTAAAAAACAATACAGTAATGGATCTTGGGCTTATGGAACACTCCCTTTTCATCAATGGGTAGATAACTTTCATACAGGATACAATTTAGAATGTATTCAAATATATCAAGAAATATCAGGAAACTTAGATTTTCAAGAAAACATCACAAAAGGGTTAAACTATTATTTAAAAACTTTTTTTACTTCTGAAGGGAAATCAAAATATTATGATAAAAAACTATACCCTATAGATATACATTCCCCTGCTCAATTGGTTGTAACTTTATTTAAGTTAAAAAAACTAAAAGCGAATAGAATTTTGGTTAATAAAGTACTTTCGTGGACAATTTCTAATATGCAGTCTAATGATGGTTCTTTTTACTATCAAAAAAAGAAGCTATTTAGTTCAAAAGTTCCTTATATAAGATGGGCTCAAGCATGGATGTTTTATGCCTTTAGTTATCATTATTTAGAATTTAAAAGTGAATATGGAAAAGATTAGCATACTTAATACTTTAATTCATAATCTTACTCTAAAAGAAACGTTAGATAAGATTACAAGAATAATTGAAAGTAAAAAACAAATTCACCATGTAGTTGTAAACGCAGGTAAAATTGTAGCTATGCAGACTGATATGCAATTGAGAAAAAGCGTAAATGAATGTGACCTTATCAATGCAGATGGGGAAGCGGTAGTATGGGCTTCAAAGATTTTAGGAAAACCTTTAAAAGAACGTGTTACAGGTATTGATTTAATGATTAGTTTAGTAAGTTTAGCATATAAGAAAAGATATAAAATATTTTTCCTTGGAGCTAAAGAAAAAGTTGTTTTAGAAGTTGTAAAGAAATATTCATTAGAGTTTTCTCCAGAAATGATTGCAGGATATAGAAATGGTTATTTTAAAAAGGAAGAAGAACAACAAATTGCTAAACAAATTGCCAATAGCGGAGCAAATATATTGTTTGTTGCTATTAGTACTCCTACTAAAGAAAATTTTTTGTACAACAACAAAGAATTATTAAAGGATGTTAATTTTATAATGGGAGTTGGCGGTAGTTTTGATGTAGTTGCAGGTAAAGTAAAACGAGCTCCTTTATGGATGCAAAAAAATGGATTAGAGTGGTTTTATCGATTAATCCAAGAACCAAAACGTATGTGGAAGCGTTATTTAATAGGTAATCTAAAATTTATTTTACTTGTTTTAAAAGAAAAAAGTTATTCTAAACTTAATAATTTATCCTAAAAAGCGTTATTATTTTATTTAAACTAAAGAAGTTTATAAATTAACCCAACAACATTTTAAAAAATGTACAAAAAGAGTAAAAAATATTCATTAATTACTGGAAATTTAAAATCTGAGGTGGCTACAATAATAAATGAATCAAAAGGAGGAGAATATTTTGATTCTAACAATATAATTGATATTTTAAAGTTTGTTAAACAAGTTAAGGATGATAAAGAAATGAAAGAAAAACTTGGAAAGAATGCAAGAACCTTTGTTTCTTCAAATTTCTCCAAAGAAGAAATTTTGAACCAATTTAAAAATACGTTTACAGAATTAATAAAATAGATGCAAAAAAAAACCGTTAAATATTCAACTTTCATTAGACCATTAATAATATTATTAGATATAATAATTATTAACGCGGTTGTATTTTATTTTTCGGACCAAGAGTATACAAATATTCTTTTCTTAACTTATAATTCTTTTTTATGGTTGCTAATTTCTTACCATACAAAATTTTATAATGTGTTTAGGTATACAAGTTTTTTAAAAGTTTTTTCTTTAGTTTTTTCTCAGTTTTTTGTTTTTCTTCTAGCATTTTTTGCATACTTCACTATTTTTAGAGAGGGGGTATTTGTAAATAAACAACTTGCTATTATTGTTACCCTTATCATAATTGTTTCATTTTTCAAATTTTTTGCTTTCTTTTTGCTAAAAAAATACAGACTAAAAGGTAGAAATTTCAGAAATGTTATTGTTTTTGGAAGTAACAAATCGGCTAAAAATGTAGCTAATTTATTTCTTAAGAGGCAAGATTTAGGGTATCGCTTCACAGGCTTTTTTTCAGATAAACAAAGCAAAGAAACAAAATATTTAGGAACGATTACAGATGGCTTATTATATTTAGAAAAAGATAGTATTGATGAAATTTATTGTGAAGTAAATTCAATTAGTCAGCAACAACATAAAGAACTCAGTCAATTTTGCAATACACATAAAATTGATTTTAATTTAATTCCAGAAAATAAAGCCATTTACAGCAAGAAATTTGAATTAGAGTATTATGGAACCATGCCAATTTTAAAAAGAAAAAAATTGCCTTTTGAAATGATTGAAACCCATATAATAAAAAGAATTTTTGATATTCTTTTTTCTATTATAATATGCGTTTTTCTACTATCTTGGTTACTCCCAATTTTATGGGTAATCGTTAAAATAGATTCTAAAGGAGCTTTCTTTTTTAAGCAAATTAGAGATGGTGTAGATGGTAAACAATTTTGTTGTTACAAAATACGTTCTATGAAAACAAATTCTTTATCACATAAAATTTCTGCAACAAAATACGACCAACGAATAACCAAAATTGGCGCTTTTTTAAGAAAAACAAGTTTAGATGAATTACCTCAATTTTTTAATGTTTTAAAAGGAGATATGAGTGTTATTGGCCCTAGACCACATATGAATATTCAAACAGAAAAGTATTTAAAAGAAATAGATCATTATATTGTTAGAAACTCTGTAAAACCTGGCATAACAGGTTTAGCACAAGTATCTGGTTATAGAGGTGAAATACAAAAAAAATCGGATATTGAAAATAGAGTGCGTTTAGATGTTTTTTATATTGAAAACTGGTCGTTTTTTTTAGATATAAAAATAATTTTTCAAACACTAATTAGTGTTTTTAAAGGAGAAGAAAAAGCTTATTAATTAATGAAAGAAAAATTAGACATAACAGCATCTATTGTTCTCTATAATGAAAATTTAAAAGAGCTTACCAAAACAATACAATGTTTTTTAGAATTGCCGCTACAAAAGAAATTGTACTTAATAGATAATACACCTAACAAACTTTTTGAAGATAAATTTAATTATCCAGAAATAGTATACATTCCTGTGGGTAAAAATGTTGGCTTTGGTGCTGGACATAATAGAATTTTAACAGCAATAGAAAATACCTCTAAATATCATTTAGTTTTAAATCCAGATGTTGTTTTTCAAAAAAAGGTCATTCAAAACCTAATTTTAGAATTAGAAAAGAATAGTGAAATAGCAATGATTGCTCCAAAGGTATTGTTTCCAAATGGTGCACATCAATATTCCTGTAGAAGGTATCCTCATATTTTAGAACTTTTTGTAAGAAGATTTCCTTTGCTAAAAACAATTTTTAAATCAACCATATTTAAAGGTACTTACCGAGATAAAAATTTAAAAGAACCTTTTTATGCTGAATATATTACAGGATGTTTTCATTTATATAAAACCAATGATTTTGTCAAATTAAAAGGTTTTGATGAACGTTATTTTTTATATATGGAGGATGTTGATATTTGTAAAAAGATAGACAACCTCGGAATGAAAAAATTATATTTTCCTCAAGAAGAAATTATACACGTCTTAAAACAAGGCTCCTCTAAAAGTCCAAATCTATTTTTTAGACATACTTTTTCTGCAATCAAATACTTTTTAAAATGGGGTATTTAGTCGAGAAGATTGCTTTGTGCTTTTAAATATTAAGTAGACTTTTCTGATAACATCGTTCCGCATTTTACATTAAAATTTCAATTGGAAACGGAGGTAGTAGGACTAGGGAAACTCTTTGGATAGACATTGTTAGCAAAAAGAAAAAAAGAGAAGCGTGAAAGCGGCTCTTTTTTGTGTTAATTGTATATTTGCAATCACAATAATAGAACAAACAATGAATGTACTTATTTTAGGCGCTGGAGGTAGAGAACATGCTTTTTCATTAAAATTATTAGAAAGTAAAAAAGTGAAGCAACTTTTTGTAGCTCCTGGAAATGCAGGAACACATAAAATAGCCACAAATATCAATATCAATCCTACAGATTTTGAAGCAGTAAAAAAGGCTGTTTTAGAAAATGACATTAAAATGGTGCTTGTAGGACCAGAAGCGCCCTTAGTGGAAGGTATTCACGATTTCTTTTTAGCTGACAATGCGTTGAAAAATATTCAGGTAATTGGACCCAAAAAAGACGGAGCTTTATTAGAAGGATCGAAAGATTTTTCTAAGAAATTCATGCTAAAACATGGCGTTCCAACAGCTCGTTATCAGTCATTCACAAAAGAAAATCTAACAGCAGGTTTTGCCTTTTTAGAAACATTAGCACCCCCTTTTGTCCTAAAGGCAGATGGTCTAGCAGGAGGAAAAGGCGTTTTAATTTTAAACTCTTTAGAAGAAGCGAAGCTGGAATTAGAAGAAATGGTTTCCAATCAGAAATTTGGAGCAGCATCTTCTACGGTTGTTGTCGAAGAATTTTTAAAAGGAATAGAATTGTCTGTTTTTGTGTTAACCGACGGAAAAAACTATAAAATTTTACCATCAGCAAAAGATTACAAAAGAATTGGTGAGGGCGACGCAGGTTTAAATACGGGTGGAATGGGTGCAATCTCTCCTGTGCCTTTTGCAGATGCTGCTTTTTTAAATAAAGTAGAGGAATTAGTTGTAAAACCAACCATTGCTGGTTTGCAAAAAGACGGAATTGATTACAGAGGTTTTATTTTTATTGGATTGATGAATGAGAATGGAAATCCTTCGGTTGTAGAATACAACGTAAGAATGGGAGATCCAGAAACGGAAGTTGTATTGCCAAGAATCGATTCTGATTTATTTGATTTGTTTGAAGGGGTTGCCAATCAAAATTTACATGAAAAATCTTTTTCTGTAACTTCCAAAACAGCAACAACTGTGATGTTAGTCTCTGGCGGATATCCTGAGGCTTATCAAAAGAATAAAGAAATTACAGGTGTTGAAACGGTCGAGGAATCGATTGTTTTTCATGCAGGAACTTCCGTTGTAGGTGAAAAAGTGTTTACAAGTGGAGGTAGAGTGATGGCAATCACTTCTTTTGGAGATTCCATGGAAGAAGCTTTAGCTAAAAGTTATAGAAGCATCGATAAAATTCAATTTGAGAACATGAATTATAGAAAAGACATTGGTTTTGATTTGCTGTAAACAGCATACAATTACTTGGCTTTTTTAAGCGTAAATGAAAATTCAGAACCTTCTCCATAGGTGCTTTTTAGTAAAATAGTTTCATGATGCGCTTCAATTATATGTTTGACAATTGATAAGCCCAAACCTGAGCCCCCTTGATCTCTAGATCTACTTTGGTCTACTCTATAAAATCGTTCGAAAAGACGCGGAAGATGTTGTTGTTTGATCCCTTCTCCATTGTCATTGACTTTCACGATAAAATGCGCTTCGTTATAAGAGTCAACTGCAAGAATTGTTGTGCCATTTGGTTTTCCATACTTAATGGAGTTTACAATGAGGTTTATTAAAACTTGTTCAATTTTTTCTATATCACCACTCACAAAAACAGGAAACTCATAAACGCGATCAAATTTTAAAGTAATGTTTTTTTTCTTTGCCTTCATTTCAAACATGTCAAAGACATTTTGTATCAGTTCTAAAATGTTAAAAACGGTCATATTTATTTTTAAACCATCATTTTCTAATTTGGAAATCATATCCAAATCCTTAATAACAGCAACCAATCTTTCTACACCTTTGTTGGCTCTTTCAAGGTATTTTGTTCTAATTTCTTTATCGTTTACAGCGCCTTCAATTAGCGTTAAAATATAGCCTTGTACTGTAAATAAAGGGGTTTTAAGTTCATGCGCTACATTCCCTAAAAAATCGCGCCTAAAAGAATCTCGCTCGGTCAAGTTTTTTATTTCAAGCCTTTTACCTTCTACAAATTTTTGCATTTTTTTAGAAAGTTTTTCAATATCAGGAGTTATAGAATCCTTTTGTAAATCGTTTATATCCAATACAGAAACGTCTTCATATATTTTTTTTAAACGTCTATATATAAAATGTTCTGCTCTATATTGAATGATGAAAAATGAGATAAAGAATAGTATGACAGTAGAAATAAGAACTGTGCTAATACCAAATAATTGAACAATAAAGAAGTAGGAAATAGCGCCAATAGTAACTGAAAGAAGCGTTAAATAAAATGCGGACCAAAGTGCATAAGAGTACGTTTTTTTGAATTTCATGGAGATTATTTTAATGATCTTCGTCTTCTAAGACAAACTTATAACCAACTCCTTTAACCGTTTTAAAGTGATGGTCTCCAATTTTTTCTCTTAATTTTCGAATGTGAACATCAATCGTTCTACCTCCAACAACAACTTCATTTCCCCAAACGGTATCCAAAATAACATCTCTTTTAAATACCTTACTTGGTTTGGATGTTAGCAAAGAAAATAATTCAAATTCTTTTCTTGGGAGCGCTATTTTTTTTCCAGCTTTATACACCACATATTCATCTCTATCAATGACGATATCGCCAATTTTAAAAGTCTGTTCACTCTCTTTTTTAGTTTTTAATCTTCGTAAAAGAGATTTTATTTTACTTACTAAAACTTTTGGTTTTATAGGCTTTGTGATGTAATCGTCTGCGCCAGCTTCAAAACCTGCAACTTGAGAATAATCTTCCCCCCTTGCTGTTAAGAAAGCGATAATTACATTTTCTAAAGCGTTTATTTTTCTAATTTTTTCACAAGCCTCAATGCCGTCCATTTCTGGCATCATGATGTCTAATAAAATAAGTTGAGGATTGTTTTTTTTAGCAGATTTAATAGCGTCGAGGCCATTATTTGCTGTAAAAACCTGATACCCTTCGTTCTTTAAATTATATCCTACAATTTCTAAAATATCTGGTTCATCATCTACCAATAAGATTTTAATATCACTTTTATTCATAAATTGATTAAAATACTATGAATATCAAAAATAGGGATAATTATAATAGCATCAGAAGTACTTAACAATCATTTAATCTTAATCTTTTTTAGTTAACATTAAGATAACTTGAAGGGAATCAATTCATTTGTTGTGATACTGTTTTTTTATTTTTCACTATCTTACCTCAAGAAAAAGAAATTTGCATTGCTATGAATCTATCTGTAAAATTAAATGACCTCCTTTTTTTGGATATTGAAACCGTCCCAGAAGAAGAAAATTGGAGCGCTCTTTCTAAAGAGAGACAAGAACTTTATGAAAAGAAAACGCGTTATCAGCGCAAAGAAGAGGCTACTGTTGAGGAGTTTTATCAACGTGCAGGAATCTGGGCAGAATTCGGAAAAATAATATGTATTTCTGTCGGTTATTTTGTAGATGTAGCAAATAAAAAACAATTGCGTTTAACTTCCTTTTTCGGTGATGATGAGCAGCAAATTTTAATTGATTTTAAAGTTTTATTAAACAAGCATTTCGTTAAAAACAGTAACGTTTTATGTGCCCATAACGGTAAAGAATTTGATTTTCCTTTTATTGCGAGAAGAATGATAGTGCATCAAATTGAATTGCCTAGAAAGTTGAATTTATTTGGAAAAAAACCATGGGAAGTTCCCCATTTAGACACCTTAGAGATGTGGAAGTTTGGAGACTATAAACATTATACCTCACTGAAGTTACTAACGGCTATTTTAGGCATCCCATCTCCAAAAGACGATATTGATGGTAGTGAAGTTGCTGCGGTTTATTACAAAGAAAAAAACCTACAAAGAATTGTAAATTATTGTGAAAAAGACACGATTGCTGTCGCACAAATTTTGTTGCGTTTTAACAATCAACCCTTGTTAAATTTGGAAGATATTGTAAGTATTTAATTTTCCATAAAAGGTTTAAAAACCTTGGGCGAAATTTAGTTTAACAACTTTTACCCTTCTAATTTCATAGTAAGCTCTAACCAGCGCTCTTCCTTTTGTTCTAACTTTTCAATGGTATCTTTCAGATCTTGAGATTTTTCTGCAATGTCATCGGGTTCAATCTCGACATTTAAGAACTGAGTTTCAATAGTAGTTTTCCTTTTTTGAAGCCTTTCGATGTCTGCTTCCAAAGCACCAAATTCTCTTTTTTCATCAAAATTTAGAGGGTTCTTCGTGTTTTTTTTCTCACTCTTTTCAATCGTTTTTTCTTTCTTTATTTCCTTTGGAGAAGAACTATCATACGCTCTGAAATCAGAATAATTTCCTGGAAAATTTTCTACAATTCCTTCTCCTCTAAACACAAATAGTGCATCTACAATTTTATCCATAAAATAGCGATCATGCGAAACTACTAAAAGGTTTCCTGGGTAATCTAACAAGAAATTTTCTAAGACATTAAGGGTTACAACGTCTAAGTCATTTGTAGGTTCATCTAAAATTAAGAAGTTAGGGTTTTGAATTAAAACAGCACATAAATACAAGCGTTTTTGTTCTCCTCCAGAGAGTCTTTCTACGAAATCATATTGCTTCTTTTTGTCGAATAAAAAACGTTCTAATAATTGGGAAGCAGAAATTTTTCTTCCTTTGGTTAAAGGGATAAATTCGCCAAATTCTTTCACAACATCAATTACTTTCTGCCCTTCTTTTATCGTTATTCCAGCTTGTGTATAATAGCCATATTTAACAGTTTCACCTAAAACAACCTTTCCACCGTCTAATTCAGATTTGCCTGTGATAATATTTAAAAAAGAGGATTTTCCAGTTCCATTTTTACCAATAATTCCGACACGTTCTCCACGTTTAAAAACATAATCAAAACCATCTAAAATCTTTTTGTCTCCAAAAGATTTCGATACTTTATGAAGCTCCAAAATTTTACTTCCTAAGCGCTCCATGTTGATTTCTAATTGAACCAGATGGTCTTGTCTGCGTTGATGTGCTTTTTCTTTAATTTGATAGAAATCGTCTGTTCTAGATTTAGACTTGGTAGTTCTTGCTTTTGGCTGCTTTCGCATCCATTCCAATTCTTTTTTAAATAAACTTTTGGCTTTCCCCAAATTGGTTGCTTCTAAAGCTAAACGTTCTTCTTTGTTTTGTAGGTAGTAGGAGTAATTTCCTTTGTATTTATATATTTTTCCTTCGTCTAATTCTAAAATTTCATTACATACCCGCTCTAAAAAGTAGCGATCATGGGTCACCATAAACAACGTAATCTTTTCCTTTGCAAAGAAAGCTTCTAACCATTCGATCATTTCTAAATCCAAATGATTTGTTGGTTCATCAAGAATTAGTAAATCAGGTTTATTGATCAAAACAATTGCTAAAGAAAGTCTTTTTCTTTGTCCTCCAGAGAGTGCACTCACTTTTAAACTTAAATCGTCTAATTTTAATTTTGATAAAATTTGTCTGTATTGAGTTTCAAAATCCCAAGCATTGTATTGCTCCATTTGTTCAAATGCAGTTTGATAGGAGGCTGTATCATCAAGATTTTGTAGCGCTTTTTCATATTGATTTACAATAGAAAGAATTTTATTATCGGTCGCAAAAATCGTTTCTTCTATCGTTAAAGTTGGGTCAATGTCATCTTTTTGAGCCAAATAAGCAATAGAAATTCCTTTTCTACTGACGACTTGTCCAGAGTCTGGTACATCTAAATTCGCAATAATATTTAAAATAGAAGTTTTTCCACTTCCATTTTTAGCCACAAAAGCAACTTTTTGATCTTTGTTAATTCCAAAAGAGATGTCATCAAATAAGATACGTTCTCCATAAGATTTAGAAATATTTTCTACTGATAAATAATTCACAGAAATAAATTTAATTTTTGCAAAGAAACAAAAAACCCAAGCGTTAACTTGGTTTTTTTGTTGCATTTAATTTTTTAGTAGTATTTCTTAAAAATGGCTAGATTAAATCTTCTTAGAATAAAGGAAATTAAAGCACTCCTCGCTTCTTAAAAATAGTGAGATATCATCAAGCGCTAATTTTTAAAATCTTTTAATTAGTAGTATATTGCAGTCCTATCAATATAAAATAAATATATGAAAATAATAGTGCCAATGGCAGGAATTGGGTCTCGTTTAAGACCGCATACATTAACCGTTCCAAAACCGCTAACCGTTATTGCAGGAAAGCCTATTGTGCAACGTTTGGTAGAAGATATTGCTGCTGTGATTGATGAGGAAATTGAAGAAATAGCCTTTGTGATTGGTACGATAGCAAAAGGATTTCCAGCAGACACTACAGAACAATTATTAAAAATTGCGAAAGATTTAGGTGCAAAAGGAGCTGTGTATGTGCAAGAAGAAGCCTTAGGAACGGCTCATGCCATTTATTGTGCAAAAGAATCTTTAAGTGGGCCATGTGTCGTCGCTTATGCAGATACTTTATTTAAGGCAGATTTTACATTAGACGTAAATGCAGATGGTGCAATTTGGGTAAGTCAAGTTGAAAACCCAAGTGCTTTTGGTGTTGTAAAACTACAGGATGGTTTTATCACTGATTTCATAGAGAAACCAAAAGAATTTGTTTCTGATTTAGCAATTATTGGAATCTATTACTTTAAAAGTGGCGCTAAGTTATTAGCAGAAATCCAATATTTAATTGACAATGATTTAAGGGAAAACAATGAGTATCAATTAACCAATGTGTTAGAATCCTTAAAACAACAAGGCGCAAAATTTATTCCTGGAACTGTTAGCTCTTGGATGGATTGTGGTAAGAAAGACCCAACGGTTGCTACCAACAAACAAGTCTTAGGTTTCGAATACGAAGCAGGAAATGATCTCGTTTCTAAAGCGGTGGTTTTAGAAAATTCAAAAATTATTCAACCTTGTTTTATCGGCGAAAATGTCGTGCTAAAAAATTCAAAAATTGGACCTTTTGTTTCTATTGGGGCAAATAGTACTTTAGAAAACACAACGATTGTGAACTCGTTAATTCAATCGAATGTCGTAATTTCAAATGCGAATTTAGAGAATGCTATGATTGGAAATCATGCAAAATACGACGGTAAATATACTTCTGTAAGTATCGGAGATTATAGCGAATTAATATAAATGATAAAGAGTATTAAGACAGCAGAATTTAGAAGGAAGAGAAGATTTTATACTTATAAATTGGTTCTCTTTTCTTTTTGTTTTGCGTTTTTTTCTTTGCAGGTATTTACTCAAGATAGCATCCCAATCGCAAAAGATTCAACAGAAGAAAAAGAGTTAAATTTTCAACAATTTTTTTTTAAAGCGTTGTCTGAGAAATCAATAGGTAATTTTCAAAAAGCAGTTGAAAATTTAGAAAGTTGCCATCAAATTTTAACGAACAATGTTGCTGTTTTCTTCGAGTTTTCAAAAAATTATTTATTACTTCAAAAAACGCAACTTGCAAAAGAATACATTGATAGGGCTTTATTACAAGAGCCAGCTAATATTTGGATGTTAAAACATTTGGTTGAAATTCATATACAGGAACGTCGTTTTTCTGAAGCAATTTCTATTCAGCAGAAAGTTGTTGCATTCAATATAAAAGAAAGAGAAAATCTTGTAAATTTGTATTTTCAAAATAAAAATTATAAAAAAGCAATTTCTTTAATACAGGTTATTGAACAGAATAATACCCTGTCAGCAAAGCTTAAAAAGTTAAAAGCGCATTTAGAAAAAAGAAAAGAGGCGCCTGGCATTGAGGTCATAAAAAAAGAACCTGTTTCCTTAAAAGAGCAGTTTGAAAATGAAAAGTCTTATGCTGTTTTAAAACAAATTTTAATAACATCTGAAAGTAATTGGGAAGTACTTTTACAATATGCTGATGAAGGAATTGCGCTTTTCCCTGCACAACCTTTTATATACTTAATGAAAGGGAAGGCACTGAATGCTAAGGAAAAATATGAAAAAGCGTTATTGACCTTACAGAATGGTGTTGATTTTGTGATAGATGATCAAATGGAAGCAAATTTTTACAATGAAATGGCAACAACATATAAAGGTTTAGGACGTTTAAAAGAGGCGAAAAAGTATCTTGAAAAATTAGAGAAAATAAAAAATAAAGAATGAATTTTGTAAAATGTTTGCTAGTTTTTGTATTTGTGTTTACTTCTTGTAAAACAAAAAGTAATTTAATTAGTACAACGATTATTGCCGAAAAAATCTCGGCCAAAAAAGTAGCAAGAAAGCATGTCGCTTCTAATTTTGCTGAAAAATCAGTACTGGCTAAGTTGAAAGCCAATTTTAATAATGGAAAATTAAAACAAAGTATTTCTGTTAGTTTAAAAATAATAAAAGATGAAGTTATTTGGTTGAAAGGAACTAAATTTATCACCGTATTTAAAGCAAAAATTACACCGACCTCTATTCGTTATTATTCCCCTTATGCTAAAAATTATTTTGAAGGTGATTTTTCTATGTTAAAGAAACTACTAGGCGCTGATATTAACTTTCAACAACTCCAAAATTTATTATTGGGGCAATCTCTGATGAATGTTAAGAAGCAAAAACAGCATGTTGTAATTACTGATAACGCGTATGTTCTATCTCCAAAAAGTCAGGCAATTCTGTATGATGTTTTCTTTTCCGTAAATCCTTCTCATTTTAAGTTAGACAAACAAGCTATTGTTCACACTTCAAAAAACCAACGATTAGATATTTCGTATCCTTCATATACTTTGGTTAACGATGCCGTTTTTCCAACGGAAATTCAAATAAAAGCAAAACAACCTGATGCGTTTACTAATATAGATTTTATAATAAAATCTGTTCAGTTTAATACTGATGTTGATGTTTCTTTTTCAATTCCTAAAGGCTACAAACAAATTAAATTATAGTGAAAAACAAAAAAAGATATACCCTAATTTTAATTTTTTGCTTAAGTGTTTTTTCTGTATTTGGACAAACTAGAAAACAATTAGAAGTACAACGCAAAAAGCTGAATAAAGAAATTAAACAGGTAAACAATCTGCTTTTTAATGAAAAAAAGAAAGGAAAAAATGCCTTAGAAGATTTAAAAGATATTCAAAAAAAAATAGAAGTGAGAACGCTATTAATTGCGACTATAAATTCTGAAGCCGCTATTTTATCTAAAGAAATACAGGTTAGTCAAGTGGAACTTGAAAACTTAAATAAAAAGTTAGCTGACCTAAAAGAGGATTACGCGGCGATGATTTTTAAATCTTACAAAAGTAAATCGCAACAAAGTAGAACCCTGTTTTTACTTTCATCAAAAAACTTCTACCAAGCATACAAAAGGATGGAGTACATGAAACAATATACTTCTTTTAGAAAAAATCAAGGAGAAGATATTGTGGTTCAAACGAATCAAGTTCAGCTGTTGAATGATTCTTTAGTTTTTCAAAAGACCTTAAAAGATACCCTAATTGTTTTTCAAAAAAGACAAAAAGATCAAATAGAGGTTGATAAACAGGAGCAAGAAAAGTTAATAACAGCGATTAAGGAAAAAGAGAGTACGTATAAAAAGGAACTTCAAAATAAAATTAGAGAAGAGAAAAGGATCGTAGCTAAAATTGATCGAAAGATTCGAGAAGAAATTGCAAGAGCAAATAGAATTGCAAAATCAAAACAAAAAAACAACACAAAACTAGTTGAGAAGAACGTCTTTATTTTAAGTCCCGAGGCGAAAGCTTTAGCCGTAAAATTTGAGCTTAACAAGGGGTTTTTGCCATGGCCTGTAGATCAGGGTATTGTTGTTAGAAAGTTTGGAAACCAGCCACACCCATCATTTCCAGGAATTACAATAAATGGAACAGGTTTACATATTGTTACACGACAAGGAAATTATGCGGAAGCTATTTTTAATGGGGAAGTGTTAAATGTTTTAGTGAGTTCTGAAGGTAGAAAAAACGTATTAATTCAACACGGAAATTATATTTCTTCTTATAATAACTTAGAAAAAACCTATGTTAAAAAAGGAGATAAAATTAAAACAGGACAAAGAATTGGTCAGATTTTTACAGACAAAGTTTCTAAAAAAACCAAGTTAATTTTTGTGTTGTTTAAAAACACGACACGTTTAAATCCGTCTTCTTGGATTTTAAAAAGATAGAGGAAAAAATGTTTTAGGTCGTAATTTAAGAGCAATCAGATTATTTAGTCCGAATTCAAAAAAGTAATTTTACAGATGGTAACTATTGATGTGATCATCAACTAAAACAATTTAATTGAACAATGCTTTTAGGGCAGTAGCTTCAGTTGGTTTTAATTTCCCTGCAAGTACCAAACTCAATTGTTTGCGTCTAAGAGCCCCTTCAAAACGTTCTTTTTCTAAGTCTGTTTCTGGTGTAATTTGTGGAACTATAACCGGTCTTCCTATTTCATCTACTGCAACAAAAGTGTAAATGCCTTCATTTACTTTTGTTCTTGATCGAGACTGTCTGTCTTCGATCCAAACATCTACATAGATTTCCATAGAAGATTTAAAAGCCCTAGAAACTTTGGCTTCTATCGTTACCACACTTCCCATAGGTACTGCTTTGTTGAAAGCAACATGGTTTACAGAGGCAGTAACAACGATGCCTCTAGAATGTCTTCTAGCGGCAATACTGCAAGCTCGATCCATTCTTGCTAACAACTCACCGCCAAAAAGGTTGTCTAAATAATTGGTATCACCCGGTAATACCAAATCGGTAAGTACTGTTAAAGATTCTTTTGGTGTTTTTGCTTCCATACTTTTTTTACAAAGATAGCAATCACTTATTTAAAAGTTAGTTTTAAAAATAAAGAAGAAGATTTCGAATTATTTTAAAGTTCTAATCAACAACCAAGCGTCACTTGAAATTGTTTTTTGAATTTTGTAAAGATGATTTGTTGCTTCATTACGGCTTGCAAAACTATTGAAGGTAACTTGGGTAAGTCCCCATTCGTTTACGCCAATTATTTTAGCATCAAACCCTTTTGCTCTTAGGAGTTTTACTTTTCTTTCTGCATTTTCGACAAACTGAAAAGCACCTGCAACCACATGAAAAGGTTTGGAAATCTCTCTAACAACATTTAAATTAATTGTAGGTAATGGATTTGAAATGACAAAAGTTGCTGCTTGTATCTTTTTTTGAATCGCTATTTGTTGATTTGCAATCACTTTGTTTTGCTGCTCATTTTGATGTCCATTATAACCAGTATATCCTAATGTTAATAAAACGGCCACAGTAGCAGCGTATTTAATAAAGGTAGCAACTCCTTTTTTCTCGCTTTGGATAAGAACAGGTGCCAAAGGCTTTGCTTGTTCTTTAAGTCTAAGAATAGCAGAAGTTTCTATAGTTGCCAGTCCGAAAGATTCCGTTAGATAATTAACAGTAACGATTGGTTCAAAAATTATCTTTTTCCCTTCGCTTAAAGATAAATTTCCTACGTTTTCTATAATAACAGCTTTGGTTTGCAATTCATTTTGCCACTTAATTACAGCGAGAGAAATAACGGTATTTGCTTTCTCAAAAGAAATGTTCTCTGAAGAAGCGATATAATTCGCTAATAAACCATCATTATGCTTTAACAGGCTGTTAAATGTAATCTGTTTTGTTGGTGGAGTGAAAATATGATTCTTCACTTTTGCACCTATTCTATTGGTTACAAATCCTCCAAAATCTGGAACAATTACACAATCATATCTGTATAATAAATCGTTAATGTAAGTAGCTAATGTCATCCTAACAAATATAAAAATTTTGCTGTTTTGTGAAACACTTTGTCCTGTTTTTTATTAACAATTATTTTATATATTGGTATTCAAAATGTTAGGAAATTGGAAGAAGAAAAATTATTGGCAGTTTTGCGTTTACAAAAATGCAAAGCTATTGGCGATATTTTAGCCAAAAAACTCATTGTAAACGTGGGGGATGTTGCTCAAGTTTTTAAAGAAAAGGCGGCTTTATTATCAAAAATAAACGGCATAGGAAGTCATGTTTTAAAGCATCTTTTTGATCCTAAAAACATCGCCTTAGCCGCAAAAGAATTTGCCTATATTCAGAAAAATAAGATTTCCTATTCTTATTTTTTAGAGGATGAATATCCAACAAATCTTCAACATTGTATTGATAGTCCTATTTTGTTATTTAAAGATGGAAACCTAGATTTTTCGAATCCTAAAATTATTTCTATTGTGGGTACTAGAAATATGAGTTCATATGGGCGGGATTTTTGCAATCAATTTGTAAAAGAAATTTCAGCATACAACCCGATCATTGTAAGTGGTTTTGCTTACGGTGTAGATATCTGTGCGCACAAGGCTGCGATAGAAAACCACCTACAAACGATTGCGGTCTTAGCTCATGGTTTAGAGGAAATTTATCCAAAGGTACATAAAAAATATCTTCATCAAGTAAATGAAAATGGTGGGTTTTTAACGGAATTTTGGCACGAAGACGCGCCGTTAAGAGAAAATTTTTTAAGACGAAATAGAATCGTTGCAGGTATTTCTAAGGCAACAATTATTATAGAATCGGCATCCAAAGGAGGTTCTTTGGTAACCGCAGATATCGCCAATTCTTACGACAGAGATGTGTTTGCCGTTCCAGGAAGAACGACAGATATTTACAGCAGAGGTTGTACGAATTTAATAAAAAATAACAAAGCACATTTGCTGAGTTCAGCATCAGATGTTGTAAAAATGTTAAATTGGGATGTGCAAGAAAAGCCCAAACCAATCCAAAGAGAATTGTTTATAGAATTAAACGAAGTAGAACAAAAAATTTACGATTTATTGCATAAAAAAGGAGCGCAATTGTTAGATGTTATTTCTTTAGAATGTACTATCCCTATTTATCAATTATCCGCTCTTTTGCTACAAATGGAATTAAGAGGAATCTTAAAACCTTTGCCAGGAAAGATGTTTGAACTTGCTTAATAATCCTTATTTTTGAAGAAATTCAACATAGACGATGGCTGTAGAAAGAAAACTAATGTCCAAGAAAAAGCCAACATTTCCTGTAAATGAAATGCTAAACGCGTATTTGAAAAACTACAATAGGATCATAAAAATCCCTATTTTTTATGATGATCTATTGCGTTTTCAAGGTTCTGTTGTTGTCTACGATAAAAACGATGAAGACACACTTTGGGTAAGAGCTTATTATTCTCAATTTGAAAGAGAAGATATTGACAGAAGCTTGAAGAAAGTATATACCATGTTGCATTCAGATGGTAATGATGATAGCATTCCATTTTTAAATGTAGATGCTATTGACTATTGTACCTTTGGAAATTCGAAGCCTTTTAGAATTAAAATTAGAAATATTTTAAATGATAATTTCACCTATTTTTATGTAAAAAAAGCAGATGCTTCTCGCATTTATGGTTTAGAATTAGAACATATTTTGTCGCCTCATAACATGAATTTTTTGGTACATAAAGATACTTTAATCGAAGAGCACATTGCAGGTATTCCAGGAGACGATTTTATTAGAGATATGTTACCCAAATGCACCGAATTAGAAAAAGCACAAATTGCCAAAGAATTTGTAAAATTTAAAGAACGCTGCCTTATTCGTTTGCTTGGAGACATGCGGTCTTACAATTATGTAATTACACCCACGCATGATTTTGATCATATTATTTATAAAATTAGAGCCATCGATTTTGATCAACAATCTTTTGAAGGAAACTTAAAAGTGTACAACTTGCAGTTTCTAAAAGAGAATTTTAACATGATAGAGATGGTCAGTAAGAAGTTGCAAAACGATTCTATTTTGCAGTACAAAATAGAAGAGCGTTCCTTCATGGCAAAAAGAATGATAACAGCTCCAAGAAGGACGAATCGGTTGATAAAATGCATGAAATCAGATACCATTTCTTTTCCAGAAAATGTAGCGTTACTAAGAAAACAGTTGATAAAATACGTGGGAGATGTTAAGTTTAAAGAATGCCAAAATATGGGTGAAATTCTAGAAACAATCTTAGATTTTGTAAAGCGAAATTATCTAAATATTAGTAATAAAGACTTGTTTTAAAAATCGTTTTGTTTTTATCTGTACTGAACTTGTTTCCGAATTTTATACTACCTCATTTTCCTTTTTTAAATTATTTTCCACTTCGGATACTTTCAATTACTACGGTTACTAAAATTAAGCTTCCCCCAATAAAAGTACTAAAATTTGGTATTTCATTGACAAAGAAGTAGGCGATTGCAATTCCAAAAATGGGCTGTACACTACTAATAATACTCGCTGTAGCCACCGAAAAATGTTTTAGAGAACTCACTAACATGGTGTGTCCTATTGCAGTGGTTAGCAAAGCGACTAGAATTAATAAAGGCAATTGACTTTCCAAGTTAGAAAAATCACTGAAAAATAAAACAGGCATTAATAGGACCGTTACAATAATCATTTGGTGCAGCATTAACATACTTCCATTGTATTTCTGAACATGTTTTTTCAACGTAAGGTTTCTCAACGCAAAACAGAAAGCAGACAAAATACCAAATAAAATTCCTTTTAAAAGATTGCTTTGCAGAGAAAAATTGGGTACTAGGAAATAGACCCCAATTAAAACTAAAAACGCAAGAAAGACATGCATTGGACTTCGTTGCTGTTTGGAGAAAAAAGGCTCTAATAAAGCAGTTATCACGGGGAAAGTGTACATGGATAACATCCCGACTGCTACATTAGAAAGCTTTAAAGCATAAAAATAGGTTACCCAATGAGCTGCCATGAAAAAACCACTTATTACAAAAGCAATCCCATCTTTTTTGGTTTTAATTTTTAAATCTATTTTTTTTATGCGACAAAAAATATAAATGAAAACTGCGGCAAGACTGGCTCTGCAAAAAATAATTGTTTCTGGAGATAAAGCAATGTATTTTCCTAAAACGCCGGAAGTACTTATAAATAGCGTTGCTAAAAATAAAAGGGATACTTTATTGATGTGTGCGTTCACCATTGTCAGTTTTGAAGAAGGTTTTTAAAAATTATTTGTAAATCCTAAATAAATTTGGAATGCCATTAAAAAATAGTTTACGATCTAAAACAGCCTTCCAAAAAATTAGGGTTTCCATTCAAAAGTTTCTAACAAATTTAAAATATCTTCTTTGATATAATTCACTGCAGGTAAAATGGAATCGTAGTTTGGTTTTGCATAAAAATACAGCGATCCTTTTATAAAATTATTTGTACTATCAGTAATATGAAATTGAATTTGAGAAGCCGCATTTCCTGTGATTTCATACAAACTACCAAACACCTTTTTTTTGGGGTTTATAAAATCTTTTGGAATAATTTGTGTTGCTTTTAGTGTGTGTTTAAACACCAGTTTTTCTGCTTCTGTTAAAAGCTCTTTTAAGTTGTTGTTTACAGGCCTATAAGTAATATCAATAGAAGCTTTTAGTGCAGGGTATTTAATTTTCAACCAATTGTTGTCCTCGTTAATTACCGTTGTATTTTTTAAAACATCAAAAGAATAAGGTCTCTTTAAGGTAAGTTTTTTGTAGGATTTTTCGGGGTAGATTAAGCTTAAATATCCTTTTGGTTTTGGTAAAACAGTTTCTTTGCAAGAAAGAAAAAAGCCGATAAAAATCAATAAAAAAAGGTTACGCATTTCTGGTTACTTTAATTTGTTTAATGCGTTTTTTGTCTAGCGCTTCAATGGTAAACGTGTAGCTCTTGAAGTTTATTTTCGCTCCTTTTTTAGGGAATTTTCCAGAAATTTCTAAAATAAAACCCGCTAAGGTTTCGCTCTCGCCTTTTTCTTCTTCAAAAACAGCCTCCGCTTCATCGTCTAAAACGCTACAAAAATCTTTGATCGAAATTTTACCCTCAAAAATATAATTTTTTTCATCAATCTTAGAGTAAAATAGTTCATCAACATCAAACTCATCATTGATATCTCCTACGATCTCCTCTATAACATCTTCTAAGGTTACTAATCCGCTAGTTCCTCCGTATTCATCAACAACAATTGCGATGTGATTTTTTTTGGCTCTAAAATCGTCTAATAAATCATCTAGTTTTTTGTTTTCAGGCACAAAAAAAGGCGCCCTAATTAGGTTTTGCCATTTAAAAGTAGTCTTGTCTAAATGTGCTAATAAATCTTTTGCGTATAATACACCGATAATATTGTCGATATTTTCTTTATAAACGGGGTTTCTAGAATAGCCATTTTTCAATATTTTATCTAAAACGACCTCGTAAGTTTCCTTGTCAGAAAGGGCAAAAACATCGATTCGAGGTTTCATGATTTGCACCGTTTCTGTGTTTCCAAAATTCACAATTCCTTCCAAAATTTTTTGTTCATCTTTTGTCGTAGCTCCTTCAGATGTTAGCTCCAGTGCTTGTGATAAAGTGGCTACTGAAAAGTTAGAATTTCTACTTCCCAATTTCTTTTCAATCCATTTTGTGAGTGAAATCAATGGTAAGCTAAAGGGGGTCAGCAAGAAGTTTATTGCTTGAATAAATTTCGCCATTTTTTTAGAAAAACGAAGGGCGTTTCGAGAAGCATAGACCTTTGGTAAAACCTCTCCAAACAAGAGAATTAAGAAAGTTACTAAAACAATTTCTATTAAAAAACGAAGTGGAATTGTAAAGAAGTATAATGGTAATTCATAGCTGAAATCGGCAAACAACGTTTCTGCTAATGCGGCAAATAATAATACAATTAAGATGTTTATAAAGTTGTTGGTGATTAAAATTGTCGCTAATAATTTCCTAGGTTTCTCTAGTAAAGTTACTACAATGTTCTTTTCTTTTCCGTTGTTAGAAAGTGCGTTTATATCGGTTTGAGAAAGTGAGAAAAAGGCAACTTCTGTTCCGGAGACTAATGCAGAACTCACGAATAAAGCAATGAGCGCAATTGCATTAAAGGTCGTAAGTAAATCTATTGCCGCAAAAAATAAATATAAAATTTCGGGATCTGGGTCCAAATGCTTTTTTTTTGGTTAATTAAAAGGGTAAATCTTCTTTTTCTTCAGGTGCAACAGATTTTGGTGCGGTCACAGAAGGAGCTTGATCTTGTGGAGGAGTGTTCGTTTTTTCTAGGTTCTTCTTAGTAGTTAACATTGTCATTTCATTCACTTGAATCTCTGTAGAATATCGTTTTACGCCGTCTTGTTCCCATTGTCTATTTTTCAATTTTCCTTCCACATACACTTTGTCCCCTTTGCTTAAATATTTTTCGCAAATTTCTGCGAGTTTATTTCGAACCACAATATTGTGCCAATCTGTAGTCGTTACTTTTTCTCCCGTGGATTTGTTTGTGTAACTTTCGCTGGTTGCAATTGGAAATCTTCCCACGCTATTTTTATCATCGAAATAATGCATTTTAACATCATCTCCTAAGTTCCCTATTAAAATTACTTTGTTTATTGTTCCTGCCATGTTTTTAATGCAATTTATTATGAATCAATTCAAAAATTATTGAAATTGATCAACTCGTTTGTATATCAAAAGTACTAAAAATATCAATTACTTTTTACCAAGAAAAGCCTCTAAAAAATTGGCGATTAAAATGGGTACTGGATATTTTTCTATTTCTGTCCATTTTATGTTCGCTTCAGCAGTGTTTTTGGCTTCAACAATCCAGAAATGTGTGTATAAATGTTGGTGAGATAATTTGTGGACAATTTCTTTTTCATTAAATAGAGAAATGGTGGTTTCTGTGGGGAATAAATGAATGAATTCTTCTGATAAAATAAGCTCTTTTTTATTGATGGTTTTTTCACTTTCAATTAGCGGAAATTGATACAAGCCTTGCCAAATTCCTTTTCCTTCTCTTTCGGATAAAATCGTCTTATGGTCGTCAGTTTTAAGGACGAGAAAATTAAAATAACGTTTTCTGACTTTTATCTTTTTATCTTTTACGGGCAATTCTTTTGTTAATTTTTTTTCTAAGGCAACACAACTATCGGCAAAAACACAAGTTTCACAATGCGGATTTTGAGGTTTGCAATGCAGTGCACCAAAATCCATAATCGCTTGGTTGAAAGCTCCAGGTTGGGTTTCATCAATTAAAGTCTGTGCCAAGGCTTTAAATGTTTTTATTCCTGCAGCGGAGTTGATGGGTGTTTTAATTCCGAAATAACGAGAAAGCACTCTGTAAACGTTTCCGTCGACCACGGCAGCAGCTTCTTCAAAACAAATGGAGGAAATAGCCGAAGCGGTATAATCGCCAATTCCTTTTAGTTTTATAATTTCTTTATAAGAGGAAGGAAATTCGCCGTTAAATTCGTTTGCAATTTGTTTTGCTGTAAAATGAAGATTTCTTGCTCTAGAATAATATCCCAAACCTTGCCACATTTTTAAAACGGTACTTTCTTCCGCCTTAGCGAGGTCAAAAACAGTTGGAAAAGTTGTTGTAAATTTGAGGTAATACGACAAGCCTTGCGCAACTCTTGTTTGCTGTAGCATAATTTCTGAGAGCCAAATAAAATAAGGATTTTTGGTTTTTCGCCAAGGCAAATCCCTATTGTTTTGTAAGTACCAGTAAATTAATGTGTTAGAAAATTTCATTATTTAAAAATAGATTTGCAATATTACATTATAAAATTCACATAATTTTAGTTGTTAATGTTTTTGGAATTGATTAATTATCATATATTTGCATCCGCATTTTTAGAAGTAATTTAATAAAAATAGAGACATGACAAAAGCAGATATCATATCAAAAATTTCAGACAAATCAGGAATTGAAAAAACAGATGTATTAGCAACTGTTGAAGCATTCATGACGGAAGTTAAGGATGCCTTAGAAAGTGGAGAGAACGTTTATTTAAGAGGTTTTGGTAGTTTTATTATCAAAACAAGAGCAGAGAAGACGGGTAGGAATATTTCTAAGAATACAACGATCAAGATTCCAGCACACAACATTCCAGCTTTTAAACCCGCTAAAACTTTTACTGAAGGAGTAAAAAGCAAAGTAGCCGTTAAATAACAAAATATTAATCTAAACCCAATAAGGTTTAAAAAAACAACAGAGCATTATGCCAAGTGGTAAAAAAAGAAAGAGAGCAAAAATCTCTACACACAAAAGAAAGAAGAGAGCAAGAGCAAATAGACATAAGAAAAAGTAAGTTTTTGCTTACTTTTTCGTTTATAGTTTAGCGAAAGACAAAAAGTTCATTGACATAAGAGGTTAAACTAACCTCGTACGGTATTAAAAATACCTGAAAATAATAACCCCATCTACACAATGATGTGTAGTGCTAAAACCAGTTCAGTATGAAAACAGAATTAATAATTCGTTCCAATTCATCTGATATTGATTTTGCCTTATTAAGAGATGGAAAACTTATTGAATTAAATAATGAAACAAGTGACAACAAATTCTCTGTTGGCGATATTTTTTTAGCCAAAATTGGAAAAGTTTTAACTGGTTTAAATGCAGCCTTTGTAAATGTAGGGTACCCAAAAGACGGGTTTTTACATTATCATGATTTGGGTGCGCAAGTAAACTCATTAAATGCATTCATTAAGAAAGTAAGCACAGGTAAGTATAAAGAATTCACTTTAAAGAATTTCCGAAAGGAAGAAGACATTCACAAAGACGGTAGTATTAACAAAGTACTAAAAACAGGACAAAACCTATTAGTACAAATTGTAAAAGAACCTATTTCTACAAAAGGGCCTCGATTAAATTCTGAGTTGTCCATTGCAGGTAGATTTTTGGTTTTAGTTCCTTTTTCTAACCGAGTTTCGGTGTCTCAGAAGATAGAAGACCCAAAAGAAAAAGAACGTTTAAAAAGATTAGCAAAGAGCATTAAGCCAAAAGGGTTTGGTGTTATTTTAAGAACTGTTGCCCAAGGCAAAAAAGTAGCAGAACTAGATAAAGATTTGCAAAACTCATTAGAACGTTGGAAGACGATGTGTAAAAGAATACCCAACACAAATACCCCAACAAAAATTTTAAGCGAATTAAACAGAGCTTCCTCTATATTAAGAGATGTAATGAACGAGTCGTTTACAAGTATTGTTACCAATGATGAAACTTTGGAACTAGAAATAAGAGAATATTTGCAAGAGATTTATCCTGAAAAGGAGAAGATTGTAAAATTGCACACTTCTCAAACCCCTATTTTTGAAAAATACGGAATCGAAAGACAAATTAAAACATCCTTTGGAAAAACAGTTTCTATGAGTAGAGGTGCCTATCTAGTGATAGAGCATACAGAAGCTTTACACGTTATTGACGTGAATAGTGGAAATCGTTCTAACAAAGCAGGTTCTCAAGAAGATACTGCATTAGAAGTAAATCTAATTTCAGCGACCGAAGTAGCACGCCAGTTACAACTGCGTGATATGGGCGGAATTATCGTTGTAGATTTTATTGATATGCACAAAGCTGAAAACAGAAATAAACTGTATCAGCATCTAAAAGAGCAAATGGCTTTTGATAGAACAAAGCACAAAATATTACCTCCAAGTAAATTTGGTTTGGTACAAATTACAAGACAACGGGTAAGACCCGAGTTGAGTATAAAAACTACCGAAGCCAACCCAAATAAAAATGGAGAAGTAGAAGCACCCATTGTTTTGTTAGACAAATTGGAAGCAGATTTAGAGAAATTTATGTCAAACTCTAAAAATAAAAAGGTACAATTACATGTTCACCCTTTTATTGCGGCTTATCTAACAAAAGGAATGAGTTCTATTCGTTTTAAATGGTATTTAAAACACAAAAAGTGGATTACAATTATACCTCGTGACGCTTACACATACTTGTATTATAGATTTAAATCTCCAAGAGATTAATTTTCTAGACGACAATAGGCAATAATTTTTTATCAAAAAACCCCGCAACTTTTAAGTTGCGGGGTTTTGTATTTTACAGCTATTTTATGACGCTACATAGTGGGTTTTGTTTGGGCATTCTTTACCCGACAGTAAAACATTAAGTGGTCTAAAACCTTCTTTAATAGTTATTTAATTTATGTTAAAATTTATTTTTCTTCTTCATACTAATTTATAAAGAGTACATTTGGGTAGTACTCCCCCATAAATTTTATCGGCAAAACGTTGAAAAGCGATCAGGTTTCTTAGTTTTCATAAGACTAAGAACTAGTTGTTTTTCAGAAAAATGAACAAAAAAAAATAGGAGTGAAGATATTGATAGTAGATTAACAATAAGGTTATACAGGTGTTATAAACCATAAAAACAAACAGTAACTATAAAACAAAATTATTATGAAAAAAAGAATTTTACTAATTGCATTAATTGGAATGAGTTTTGGATTAAAAGCACAAACACAAACACAAGACTTAAACTTAGGATTATATCAGCTTAAATTTCCGAGTGCAAACGGAGGGAGTAATAGAATACAAAGCTATGGAGGTACTTTTCCTGGGACATGGCTTTTTAAATCTAGGTTCGATAATATCATTATAGATGCTGGAGAAAATGAGAGTAATAGGTTTCAAATATTATTTAAAACAGGAAATATTGAGAGGGCTAGAATAAAATCTAATGGAAATTTTGGAATAGGAACAACGAACCCTCTAAGTAAATTCCATATATATAGTAATGATTCAAATGTATCAAATGCTACAGGGCTGACTATTGAGCAGGATGGGATAGGAGATTCTCAGTTACAATATCTTCTAACTGGAATTCAAAGGTGGGTAACTGGAATTGATAATTCTGACGGGAATAAATTCATTATTGGAAGAGGTGTTAATTGGCTTAATGGTAAAGACTTGACTATTGATGTTAATGGTAATGTTGGAATTGGAACAACAAATCCAAATTCACCACTTACAATAGGTTATAATAATTCTGGTAACCAAATTGCACTTAAAAGGTTAAGTGGCCATGAAACTTTTTCTATGAATATAAATTCTTCTAATCAAATTCTTTTTAAAAATTACTCAGGAGCAGGAGATTACGACTTCCAAACAAATATTGCTGGACAAGGGTTGGCTACTGCGGTATTTATTGAAGGATTTAACGGCAATGTAGGTATCGGTAACACAAACCCAGATTCTAAACTATCTGTAAACGGTAAAATTCATGCAAAAGAAGTAAAAGTAGACTTAATTGGCTGGTCAGATTTTGTGTTCGAAAAAGAATATCATTTGCCAACACTAAAAGAAGTAGAAAGCCACATTAAAGAAAATGGTCATTTAAAAGATGTTCCTAGTGCTAAGGAAGTAGCAAAAAACGGTATTTTTCTTGGAGAAATGAATGCAAAACTATTACAAAAAATAGAAGAGTTAACCTTGTATACCATAGACCAAGAGAAGATGTTAAAAGCTCAAAACACAAAAAACAACACCTTAGAATCTAGGTTATCTAGACTGGAACAGTTGTTAGAAATTTCTAAAAAGGAATAATATACAGAAGGGCAGCCTTATTGATTATATGTAAAGGCTTAAAAAATAATGACTCTAAACATTAGAGTTGTAAAAATTAAATATACCATGTTTTATGGTCTGTACTAATTTTAATAAAAAACAAACCTTTAAAAAGTTAAAAACACGATGAAAACAAGACTACTTTATTTGGTTATTATATGTGTAGCATCATTTACAACAGCTGCTCAAAACTTATTAGATACAAATTCTTCTGACAGGCAGTATTTTTATGAACCAAGAATAGATCCTATAAATGGTAATGAGCCTACCATTCACGAGTTACTAAAAATAAATGATGACTCAAAACTGCTATTTTCTTATGATACCGCCGGCAATCAAACACAAAGTTTCTATTGTGGAGATCCTTCCTTTTGTTCTCCTGCAGCTGCTAGAAAACCCCAAGAAAACGAAGAACCAATAATTCATGAAGAACCTATTATTACTGAAGTTGAACCAATTGAAGAAGTTGAACCTATCTATGATAACCAACTTATTGTATATCCAAATCCAACCGATAATAACGTATTCATTCAAATGGAACAAGAATTGTTAAGACAGATTCATAGCATCCGTTTATACAATACCAACTCTAGTTTATTAGAAAATTTACCCTTTAATAAAGGAAACAAAATTGAAGTTGATTTAATAAATAAACCCGCTGGTACTTATTTTTTACATCTACATTTAAAGAAAGGAAAAAGTATTACTAAGAAAATTATTAAAAAGTAAAAAACGCACTATGAAAAGAAGAATACACTTACTTATTATATTTTTATTGGTATTTAAATTCTCAAATGCACAAGATTCAGGTGTTCTTGAACAAGAGGCATTAAAAGTAAATACGACACAAATTAAAATACAAACAAAGAGAACTTTAAATCAGGCAGAAAAACCAAGCATAGCAAGTACAGCCTCTAATAAAGGAGCTTTAGAATTAAGAGCCGAAGCGACTTCTACTGAAGCAGGAAGTACAGCGGGTAGTTTGTCGGTATCTTTAACAGGTGCTGCAAGTTACTCTATACCAATTATGGTACCACCCGGTATTAAAGATGTAGCCCCAAATATTGCTGTAAGCTATACAAGCCAAGGAGGAAATGGTTTAGCAGGATGGGGCTGGAATCTCTCAGGATTGTCTACCATTAGTAGAATACCTGCTACCAAGTATTATGATAATAAACAGGATGGTATTGATTTTAAAGATGACCGTTTTTCTATAGATGGGCAACGGCTAATTATAAAATCTGGTACGTATGGGGCTAATGGATCGGTTTATCAAACAGAAAATTATTCTAATGTAAAGGTTGTTGCTTATGGAAACTCTCCCTATGGAAGTACTTACGGCCCTTCCTACTTTATTGTGTATTATCCAAATGGAACAAGAGCTTGGTATGGTAACGCTGGAAATTCTAGAAGCAGACTAGAATGGGCTATTTTTAGATGGCGAGATCCACAAGGAAATTATGTAGACTATAATTATCAATCAGATAATGGATTATTGAGCATTAAAACAATAAAATTTGGTGGGAGAATTGGTGGTACATCCCCCACAAACCAAATTGATTTTACTTATGCGAATAGAAGTAGACCTGAAATGGTATATGTTGGAGAATATAGCTTTAGAAGAACTAATTTATTAAGAAGCATCCAAGTAACAGGAAATGGTTCTCAGTACAGAAAATATGAATTAACTTATAATAGTACTTCATTAGGATACCAACGTTTAGTATCCATAAAAGAATACAACGCAAAAAATAAGTATTTAAACCCAATAACTTTTAACTATGATGATACAGATTCTTGGATAAAGGACAGAGTTCAAACAGGTGTTTTAGATGGTTTTAATAATCAAACTAGCGCATTAAATGCTGGTGATTATGATGGCGACGGAAGAACAGATGTTTTGTTCTATAATAAAAAAAATGCCTCTAGAATTCATATGTATTCTGGTTTATACAACCCACAGGCTAAGTTAGATTATATTGACACAGATGGGTTTAAGGAAGCTTTTTCTAGCACAATACTTTCTAATGATAATAAAATTTTAAATAAACAAGCCGTTACAACGATTAAAGAAACATCTTCTAATCAAATAAGGTTCAGAACATATGCTAAGGATGAAAATTCTGCGATTAGACATGAATATGATAAGGTTTGGAATGCCCCAACTTATATTGATTATGGGGAAGTTGATTGTAACATTGCCTCAGATGCTAATGGAATTACAAATATAAACAGAGACGTATTAAGCGGACGAACTTCTACTGTTTCATCAGCTATAATCAAAGCTACCAATACAATACATGCCAATGCGAAAGCTACATATACTGCTGGGAAAACAACATTAAAACCAGGTTTTCATGCAAAAAATGGTGCTAAGTTTAGCGCTTTAGCGAGTTCAAGTTTTACTAAAAGGGTTCCAATGACCTATGTTAATGGAGATTTTAATGGAGACGGGCTAACAGATGTATTGGCAATTGCAGAACAATATTATATCGAAAACTGCTATGAAGTTCAAATTCCAGGTAGTGACGCCTGTGTTTGCGATGATGTACCTGTAAATGTTGGGAACTCTGAAGTATATTTTATTGATTTAAAAAGAAATAGTTCGTCTACTCCTATTAAAATAGGTGCCTTAGCAAGCAGAATTAAAAAAATGAATAGCCGGTTTTCTATTGCAGATCATAATGGTGATGGAAAGCAAGATCTTTATCATTTTCAAGAAGGGAAACTGTATATCTACACTTTAGATTCTAACAACAATTTAGTAGAAATTCATAAAGAAGAAGACTCAAATATATCCTTCGATTTCCCAATTTTATTCGGAGACTATAATGGTGACGGAAAAACAGATTTTATTACAGCAACTGCTAATAAATCTATAAACTGGAAGTTTTTTGTGTCTCAAGGAAAGAGTTTTTATAAACAAACCAAAAGGCTGCCTTTTGCTTATTATCAAAATGAACGAATAAGGGGGACTGTTGTAAAAAATGGTGTTTCTATAACGGACCCATATTACGAGTATAAGTATACTGCACAAGACGTAAATGGAGATGGTAAAACAGATTTAATGTTGCACAATGTCATCACTCCTTATTCTGCTTATGATAGATCTGTTGAATACATCAGTGTATATAAAAATAATCAAATTAGTTCAAGTCTTGCGCCTACATTTTCCTATGAAACAGGGTATACAGATACCAGTGGTCAAGTAGGGAAATTTGGAAGTCCTATCTTTTTAGAAGCCAACATTAGCAATGGTAATCTAGAATACGGTTATATAAGCGTGAATAATATATATATGTATGAATTTGCAAAAGACCATAAAAAAGATGTTGCTTTACAAAGTATCACCAATAATGGTATAAAAACTACGATTAATTATGAACGTTTAGGAATACCTGACAGTCGATATGGGTATCAAACATACACCTCAGATACTAGCCAATCCTATCCTTATATGAATATAAATAGGGCAAATTCATTTCAATTAGTAAAAAAACTAACAGAGGAAGGTGCGGGAATTAAACGCTATCAAGATTTTAGGTACCATGGGGCGGTTTCAAATATAAATATTGGTTTTCAAGGGTTTTTAAAAACAAAACGAAGTAACTGGTATGGAGATGGTGTGGGTACGTTGTGGACAATATCTAAACACGATATTACTAAAAAAGGTGCCGTTACAGAGCAATGGGTGTCTACTTCATCTCATGAAGGCAATCGTTATATATCTAAAAACACTAATACATATAATATTAATTTAGCAAGTAACAAGGTATTTACAAACCTTACAACTAAAGTGATACAACATAATAATTTGAGTGGAGTTACTACATCGAAAAATTACACCTATGATTCTTATAAGAATATATTAACTGAGAATACAGTATATAACGGAGGAAATAGGCAAATAACATATACTTATAGTAATAACTCATCAGCCAATAGTCAGTATTACCATACTGGTAGAGTTACCAAAAAAATAGAAACAAGTACTATTGGTGGTAATGCATTTACTACAGAAGAACAATATAGTTATAGTAATAATTTATTAACACAGCAAAAAGCCAAAGGAAATGGAACGGCTTGGAATACAGAAAGTTTTACGTATGATGCTTTTGGGAATGTTATAAGAAAAAGGCTGGCCCCAAGCGGTTTATTGGCAAGAACAGAAAATTTTAAATACGATACTAGTGGGCGTTTCTTAACGGAATCTACAGATATTGAAGGTCTAAAAACCAAGACCACATACAATTCGTTTGGAAATCCATTGACAACAACGAACCCATATAATCAAGTAGTTAAATTTACTTATGATGGATGGAATCGCTTAATTTCGGAGAAAAATTATCTAGGTAAAACAACTACATTAACATATAGCTACATTAGTGGTGGTGGTTTAAGAAAAACCATTAACTATTCACAAGGAGCTGATGAAGTAGTTGAATACAATGCGTTGGGTTGGGTCATGAAAAGTAAAGTGCTAGGAATTAATAACAAGTGGACTCAAAAAAGCTTTCAATATGATGTTGCCGGTAGAGGTATTGTGGAAAGTGAGCCTTATTTTACAGTACCTGATCAATCGAATACTGTAGCTTTTGATAGTTATGGAAGAGAAATAACGAGAACCAGTTATAACGGTTTAACGGTAAATATTACTTATAATGG
>ENA-OQVM01000257-OQVM01000257.1-marine-metagenome-genome-assembly--contig:-NODE-257-length-87977-cov-17.093367_pt1 | contig 87977 bp, 75 predicted proteins | sample MGYA00237776_ERZ505498 | MGnify/ENA primary metagenome ERZ505498 (study PRJEB26159, sample SAMN06265151) | marine metagenome | isolation source: Helgoland LTER site | place: Germany:Helgoland, sampling... | reverse complement strand
CTGGAACTGCTGGACAGAAAACCCTACGAGATGCACCCGTCGTGGTTAAGCTTCGCCGTTAAGCTTACGGCATTTTTGGTTACTTTTTTTGCTGTTGCACAGCGTTTTTTGCTGCGCGCCTGAAGGGCGTCCCGTAGGGTGAACGAAGCGAATCACAAGTGACTGGCATGTCGGGCCACCTCCGACGACCTTTAACTTAAAACTCAAATAGATAAAATAACCCATCAGAATGAAAGGCTACATCCATACACCAATCTAATCCAATCCAATCTCGCTCCTCAACCCCAATAACCTTTGAACAAACCATAAATTATCCGTTATAATCCAGCGCCATTAGCTGATCAAAGACATCAGCGCTTATAAAGCAATAAGAAAGAGACCTATTATCGTGAAGCCCGTTTTACTAACTATATGTCTAATTTTCGCCCTTGTCGGTTGTAAATCCGATGAATACTGGGATCTGCTCGTTCATATGGATACCGATAACGTAGTTCAAACCTTCTCAATAGAAGGCTTCGAAACAAAGCAAGCCTGCGAAACCGCCGGCCTGAAGCAATACGAAAATGCCACTCGTCTTTGCGTTGCTCGACAATTAACCTTTTAACCCATTTAGTCCATCTTTTTTTATCCTCGCGAATACCACCCGCTAAGTTAATAGCTTCTGCGCTGTAACGCCAAAAATATCCCTTCAGTGTAAATCTGAACAAAAAATAGCTAAATTTTTATCGTATACTTAATCCATATTTTCGCGGGCTCATTTGTGCGCGCAGTAGCAACCAATACCTAAAAATCGGTAGTCGACGAATGACAAAATATATCACCATTATGGACACCACCTTACGCGATGGCGAACAGACGCAAGGCGTCTCTTTTTCGCCTGATGAAAAGGTAAGCCTGGCAACTGCATTGCTATCTAGACTAAAAGTTGATCGCATAGAAGTGGCTTCTGCACGAGTGTCAGCCGGAGAGCAGCAAGCTGTTGCGCGTATTAATGCTTGGGCTGCTGCCGAAGGCTATGACGGACGAGTAGAGGTGCTTGGCTTTGTTGATCATACTAAGAGTGTTGATTGGATTGTAAAAGCGGGCGGTAAGGTCATTAACTTACTCACTAAGGGCAGTCTCAAGCATTGCCATAACCAGCTAGGTAAAACGTTAGAGCAGCATGTTGAAGATATTAAAATAACCGTTGCCTATGCGCAGCAACAAGGCCTCTCTGTTAACGTTTACTTTGAAGATTGGTCCAATGGCTATGCCGATAGCCCTGAATACGTTTACGGCTTAGCAACGGCGTTAGATGGCTGTGGTATTGAGCATTTTATGCTGCCAGATACCTTAGGTGTAATGTCACCCAGTGAGGTGTATGACAGCCTTCGTGATATGACGCAGCGCTTTCCTAATCATCGTTTTGATTTTCATCCGCATAATGATTACGGCTTGGCTACGGCTAATGTTATGGCTGCGGTAAATGCGGGTGTTGATGCTATTCATTGCACGGTTAATTGCTTGGGTGAGCGTGCAGGTAATGCATCGCTAGCTGAAGTGGCTGTAGTGCTTAATGATAAAATGGGCTTGCAAGTCGGTATCGATGAATCCCATGTGGTGAGCGTTAGCCAAATGGTTGAAAGTTTTTCGGGCAAGTTTGTTTCAAATAATGCGCCCATTCTCGGTTCTGATGTGTTTACGCAAACGGCTGGTATTCATGCCGATGGCGATCAAAAGGGCAATCTGTATGTCAGCAAGCTCTACCCTGAGCGTTTTTCTCGTAAGCGGACATATGCGCTAGGAAAGATGAGTGGTAAAGCCTCCTTATTAAAGAATCTAGAAGAATTAGGGATTACGCTGTCAGTTGAAGATCAGAAAAAAGTGTTAGATCGCGTTGTGCAATTGGGTGATTCTAAACAGCGTATTACGCCAGATGATTTGCCTTTTATTATTGCCGATGTGCTTAAGCGTGATCTTTATCAGCATATAGAATTAACTCGCTGTGATTTACAAAGCGAAATGAATGAGCAGGCCATAGCTAATGTTGCTGTCGACATTGATGGTGTTACTTATGCGGCCGAAGGGCGGGGTAATGGTGGTTTTGATGCTTTTACTGCGGCGATGAGTCAAATTTTGGCGCAGTTAGATTTAGCCTTGCCTGAGTTATTGGATTATCAAATCCATATTCCCCGTGGCGGTCATACCAATGCGTTAACGGAAGCCAGTGTTACTTGGCAGATGCCGGGTAATGCGAAAGTCACTACGCGAGGTGTGCATGCGAATCAGGTGTTCGCTGCGGTAGAGGCAACCTTGCGTGTATTAAACCGCTTACTGCACGAGCGCGCGCAATAAGCGGTTAGTCACACAAATTTAGATCTTACCGAGTAACTTCTCTATTACCTTGTCACCAAATTCATTGGTGGCAATCATTCTGACATCAGAACCTGGCTTTGATAAGTCGGCGGTTGAATAACCGTCGGCAAATACACCTTGCATGGCGGCCCAGACATTCTTGGCTTCGTCATGCATGCCAAAACTGTATTCGAGCATCATGGCGACTGAGCCAATCATCGAATAGGGGTTGGCAATGTTTTGGCCTGCTATATCCGGCGCTGAGCCATGTGAGGGCTCGTAATAGGCTTTATCTGGCCCAATACAGGCTGATGGCATAAGTCCTAACGATCCTAGTATGCCGCCACCTTGGTCGCTTAGGATGTCGCCAAACATGTTTTCCATAACCATAACATCAAATTGCCCTGGGTTTAGGCAAAGCGCTGTAGCGGCGGCATCTACGAGCATATGCTTTACTTCAACATCGGGGAAGTCGGGTGCGATTTCTTCAAGTACTTCATTCCATAATACGCTCGATTTTAAGACGTTGCTTTTATGGATATTGTGCAGTACTTGTTTTCTGCCGCTAGCCACTTTAAAGGCCTCAATTAAAATACGGCTAATTTGATCTTCATCGTATTCTAAGGATTCGTTGACATAGCGTCGGCCATTGGCATTGATACCGACTTCTTTTTTACCAAAATACAGGCCGCCAACCAATTCGCGCACCATGATTAAATCGATGCCTTCGCCAATCACTTCAGGTTTGAGCGGTGAAAAATGGGCGAGTTCTTTGGGTAGCGATACAGGTCTAAAATTCGCGTAGGTATTTAAACGACGACGCATAGGAAGTAGGGCGCCACGTTCTGGCTGAAGATCAACCGGTATTTTTTTCGAATCTTCATGATTTAAGCCAATGGGGCCTTTAATTAGCGCATCAACCTCATCACAAATGGCTTTTGTTTCATCTGGAAAGCAGTCGCCATGGCTAAAATAGGCGTTGGCTCCGAAAGCGGCGGGTATTAATTCAAAGCTAACGTCGTTTCTTTGTTCGATAAGCTTAAGAACTTTAACGCCTTCGTCCATGATTTCTGGGCCGATGCCGTCACCGGCAAAAATACCAATTTTGTAACGTGTCATGATTTTATCCAATTGCAGAGTGTTAGGTTTACAACAGATAGCTACCGTTTAGCCCCTGTTTATAAGTATTTGTAAGTATTTATAAGGTTTTTAGCGTCTGTTTTTCCATCTTAGTAGAAAAGTAGTCGCCTAAATATGCGCGGGCATTTTAACAAGATTTATGGTGTGAATGGCAGTCTTTAAAAAAAATTCTATAAGAGGGTTGCACTTTGGATGCGGATGGGTAGAATGCACGCCTCCAACGCTGCGTCCCCTTCGTCTAGTGGCCTAGGACACCGCCCTTTCACGGCGGGAACAGGGGTTCGAGTCCCCTAGGGGACGCCATTTTATTTTTTTGGCTCATTGACTCGATTTTACTTAATAACGTTTTTTAGCCAATAGCTTCTGCTTTTTCTTTACCACTCTTTAATATTCTTTTCAGACCAGCCTGAAACCTTTTTCTAGCAATATCCCTAAAAGTGGCTTTAATAAGGTCGGCTATGTGCTTAGCGATAAATTAAGGTATCACATCATCCGTTTGTGCATTCGAAGCATAACTATAATTGAGGTGTTGCATGATCTTCGGTAACGAACATTGCCATCTTTGTGAACAGTCTTGAACTCATATATAAACAGTCTTGAACTCATATATAAACAGTCCTGAACTTATATATAAACAGTCCTGAACTTATATATAAACAGTCCTGAACTTATATATAAACAGTCCTGAACTCATATAAAAATAGCCTTGAACTCATCTCCAAACTATTCAGTATCCTGATATCGCTCACCATCTTTGTTTAAGATAATAGGACTTTCACTAAACCTACCTTTCTTGTTTTCAGCCGATATTTTTTTTGACGCGAGGGGAAAAATATACCTCTTTAACTTGATAAGTTATTGCCAGATGTTTCATCTTGAAAAGCAGGACGTTCTAACTCTATTAAAATCACATTACTCTTATTTTAAATATTATTCCAAATGTTATTCAAAACATTACTCTTAATATCACCCTTAACATTACTTCTTCTCAAGCCCACCACTTTAGCCGCACAGCTATAAAAATATTTATAATAATTTCTTACGGTTGAGTACGGCGATAAGCGTGCGGAAATCTCAGTAATTGATCCTTCCGTTAAGTAAGTAGTTTTTGAGTATTGATTCTATAATGCTCTTCAACGAAGGCTGTTTTCTTTTAATTGCAGTATCTCATTATCACTTTTATAGTCTCTACACCCCATTAAATTAAATAGGCTTTATATTTTATTGGAATTAAAAAGTGAACCAAAATGTTGGCCACTATATAAGCTCGCTGCTTGATCTTAAGCTAACAACTAATAAAGAACATGCCAGTAGACCATTGAATTTAATATTAAATTCTGTACAGTTGGCTAAAAGACTTTAATGGATCGTTAGTAATGTAATAAGTAGAAGACATCTATAGGACGTGCACCAGCGTCTGTAGGGTAAACCTTACAGAGTGTTTATGACATCTCTGGTAGAATCAATCGCCTTTATTTAGTCTTTTTGAACGCGTTGCAACAACTAAATTTCACCTTAGTAGTTGCGCGCATATAGCGCTATTAAATAATCATTGTCGTTACGAGATTGTGTGCTAAAGAAATAAGAACGTAAGGAAGCAAGAGCGTAAAGCTATTCGCCAATGTAGTAGATAAGTTAAAGAGATAGCGTGATAAGCACAAACAAGTCTGTTTAATTTCGCTGTGAATATTTCCCGCTTTGGCGGGCACATTATTTCTAATAATAGAAAAAGTGTCCCATGCCAAAATTCAACAACCCCTGTAAAATCTGGGGGTAGATAACTATCCGGCGTGATGCGCCTGATGCTACTGGAATTATTGAAATGTTGAAAGTCCTGCTGGTCGATGACCATGCTGTTGTTAGAAACGGTATAAAACAGATAATCACGGACGCTTTTGATCTTGTTGAAATTGGTGAGGCGGTTGACGAGCGCGAAGCATTGCAATTGGTCGATGCTCAGCAGTGGGATTTAGTAATGTTGGATATTCGCTTGCCTGGCCGCAGTGGCGTTGATGTGTTGAAAAAAATAAAATCAGAAAAGCCTAAGCTCCCGGTGCTTATTTTGAGTACTTACCCAGAGTCACAATACGCTGTTCGTCTTATTCACGCGGGCGCGGCTGGATACCTAAGTAAAGATGCGGAGGAAAGTGATATTGTTAAAGCCATTCAACTGGCCTCCAAAGGTTCTCGGTATATCAGTAGCACGGTAGGAGAATTGCTAGCTAACCATATTAACAATAATGTTTCCGATGATGAAGATACACAGCACACCGCGCTTTCGGATCGCGAATTTCAAATATTCCTCGAGCTGGCAGCTGGAGTACGAACCACCGATATCGCAGATAAACTTCGCGTCAGTTCTAAAACCGTTACCACGCATCGCTCGCGTATACTGCAAAAAATGGGTCTAAAAAACAATGCCGAACTTACGCTTTATGCGAGTCGCACAGGGCTTATTTAATTTAAATTCCGAGTTCAATTTAAAATCTGAGTTCAATATGGTCCCTAAAAAACTGGTATGTAAGTGCGATGAATAATATTTTACGGCAGATGGTTTGTTCAATGTTTTCGTATAGATTGTCGTTAACGATGCGAACGCTAAACAGGCAAGGTATTATAAAAGCGCGTTGGTTTTTATTGCCAACTCTGCTGCTAGGAACATTCTGCCTAGCGGACGATGTTGTGGATCTTGCTATATCTGATTCAGAGCGTGCCTGGCTTGCACAGCACCCAGTGATATTGCATGGCGTGGTTGATCAGGCCCGAGAGCACGAGCCTTTCGAATACTATGATGATCATGGTCGCTACCGTGGTTTAACTTCTGATTATTTTCAAATTCTTGCCGAACAGCTTGGCCTAAAATTTATTGAGATAAAAAAGCAAAGCTTACCTGCAATAGGTGCGGCGTTAGATTCGGGTGAGATTGATATAGCCAGTTATTTACCGTTGGTTGATAGTAGACGTATAGACCGGGAATACAGCGAGCCTATTATCCGTATGCCTATTGTGCTGCTGGGTAGGGTAGATGCACCGCTCATTACCAGTCTTTTCTCAATCGGTAGTGAGATTATTGCAGTAGAAAAATATTCTTATGCAGATCGCATTCTGCAAATAAATCACCCTGACATTAACATTAAATATGTAGACTCGACTCAAGATGGCCTTAGAGCATTGCAAAAAGCCGAAGTCGATGTGTTTATACATAATGCTTTTTCGGCTGAGTTTTTTCAGCGAAAAATGGGACTTAGTCCATTTAAGATAGTTAATACGACCCCGTATACCTTTGATATTCATTTCACCGTCAATAAGAATTTGGCACCGCTGATACCCATTTTACAAAAAGTGATGGCAGGCTTGAGCGAGCGAGAAGAGCGGCTACTTTTTGATAAGTGGATTAACATCCAGGTTGAGCGGCAATTGGATTGGAGAACCGTAATATTTTGGGGCGGATTGTGTCTGCTGGTAGTTTTGGTTGTAATCGGCGGCATATTGATTTGGAATCGTCATCTGGCATCTGAGGTTGCAGTGCGTACGGTGGAGCTTGAAAATTCTAGTAATGAGTTAAGAGACCTTGCAAGACATATGACGAGAGTTCGCGAGGATGAAAAGTCGATGCTGGCACGAGAAATTCACGATGAGTTAGGTCATACACTCACCGCGTTATCCATGGGTATGCGCCGACTTGAGGGGCTCTTTAAAAGTGGCTCCATGGAACAGAATGTTTTTGCCGCCGAAGGGAGTGGTCAGGCTCCAGGGGTGCCAATAGAGAATAAGTTTAGGGAATTAATTAACCTTGTTAAAGAGGCCAGCCGTACCTCGCGAAAAATTATGTCTGATTTACGACCGGGTGTATTGGAAGATCTTGGATTAACTGCGGCGCTGGAATGGTTGGTTCATGAATTTCAAACGCAATGCGATATCGAATGTACGTTATTTGCTGATGATATTTCGGCAGGGATTAGTGATGATGCGGCAACGGCGCTTTTTCGAATTGTTCAGGAATCACTGACAAATATCGCCAAACATGCTGACGCGACCCACATCACTGTCTCGCTTAAGCGCGAAACAGCTGCAATTGTTTTATGTATAGTCGACGATGGTAAAGGCCTTAGCCGTAACTGGGAAACCAAGGAAGGCTCCTTTGGCCTGAAGGGTATGCGTGAGCGTACGTTGGCATTGGGTGGAGAGCTTCATGTCGAACCTGCAGAAGACGGCGGTGTTAGTTTACGCTTACAAGTACCTATTTAAATTTTTTATTACTTAGTGGTCTAGTTACTTAATAGCTTAACGACTTTTTTAGATATCAACCGATCTTTCTTTGTTCTCTTTGTTCTCTTTTTTTTTCTTCTTTCTCTCCGCGCGTGAATTCGCACCTTGTTTTCTCTGTAAGTGAAGGCCTACAAGACAAATTCTCCTGCGCCTATATTTTTATTGTGTTTGGGCTGCTAATCTGTGTGTAAGTTGAAAAAGTAGCTGCGTATTTTTAATGCACTTGCTATCCAATAATAATTACCAGCCTGCCATCATTTAAGGAATTCTAGATAATGAAAAATAAACTCTCCAATTTGTTAGTCAGCGTTTTACTCGCCAGCGTGTCTTCGTTAGCTTGTGCAGACGATGTGAAAAAGCAAAAATATTTTAGTAAGTTTGACTTGGATAATAACGACCATTTAAGTCTGGAAGAGTATTCAAGCATGCTGAGAGTCCGGTTTGAAAAAAGCGACAAGTCAGGCTGGGAGAAGCAGGCAAATAAACGTATGGAGTTTAAAGACGAAAATGGTGATGGCCAGTTGAACTTTACCGAATGGCAGCAAACTCGTTAATCGATAGAGTGAGGCTTCCTAAGTTGTTATTAACTATAAGGTTTTTAGCTAATAACCGTCTCTCCCAGGCCCGCTAGCAATACTTTTGGTAGGCCTTGTAGGGAAAACCCTACAATAAAGTTTCCGGAAGCCTTACTGAATCCATCGGCAGTGCCTGATTGAATAAATAGAACAAGTAATACACAATTTATTGGTAGTTTGGGGACTTCGGTTTTTAGTTTAAGGTCAATAAAAAACTGGTGCCGTTTAACTATACAAAGCGCGTCTTACAACGATATAAAAAGATATAAAAAGCACAGGTAGTAGACGATTCGCGAGTTGAGCATGCAGTAAGGTCTTTTCACTGCAGTACGATGCCCAGAGTCAATAAGATAATAAAAATAAAACTTTAATAACAAGGATACAGCGTTATGAAAATTTCACCCTTAGCAACAATTCTTTTAGCGGTAGGGCTTGCACCTTTAAGCGCTCATGCTGAGTTTTTTACGCAATCAATCGATTTTACTGATCAGACACTGGCCTCGCAGAATGAGGGTAGTAATTGCAGTACGCAAGGAGTCGATGGTTGTAACAAATCGGCAGAGATCCTGTTTGATTTAACAACCGTTGGTTATACGGCTGGTACTGATTTAGTCGATTGGTCAGTTACCTTGTTTCTTTCTGACGACGAAGATTCATCGTCAAGCGGAGAGTCATCAGGTTCATGGACAAACGCCACTAGCGGTGCTTATCAGTCTAATGAGCGCATTCGAGCAATCTTTGGCGGGGTGAATTTTAACGAGCTTAGTGGCCTCAATAATGGTGCTGAGGATATCTCTGATACCGGTAGAACCGAATTTACGGTCACTAATTTGGATACCTTCCAGTCTACGACAGGCGCTCAAGTAGAAGCTATTTTTGCTGGTATAAAAGGTAACGGCAAGCTCAAAGCGGTTTACCAAACCTTTGCTGGAGACATGATTATTGAGTCTGCGACTTTGTCGGTAAACACTGCTGTGACAGCTGTACCGGTACCGGCGGCAGCTTGGTTAATGGGTTCTGCGCTATTAGGTCTTATGAGTGTCCGTAAACGACGATAGCTCAATAGTTGATGCCAGCGGATCACCTACTACAGCTTATTAAATGGCATCATGAGATTAAGTTGTAGTAGCGTGAGAGGCAGGAAAAAGCAAAGCTTTTAAAATATTAGTATCAATTTAAATTTATAAATCAAATCAATAATTTTATTAAAAAATATAAATTCGGGGAGATCACCATGAAAAATTCATCACTTATTAAGCTGGTTGCCGCCATAGCATGTTGTGCTGCGCCACTTGCGGCCCAAGCTACAACTTGGACGGCTATATTAGATATTGAAGACCAAAGATTGGCCGCTAACTGGGATGACGATAGTGACCAAGCGACTAACGCTACTTCTTGTACTGTGCCAGGGCAGAATAACTGTAATATTTCATTACAACACCTTCCAGACTTAACTACTGTAGGCTTTAATCCTGTATCTGATACTGTCGCAGATTGGTCGATTACGATTGCAGTCAGCGATGATGAAGATTCTTCAAGTGGCCCTGAGACAGCCGGTGCATGGACCAACTTTACCAGTGGGGCTTTTCAAGCTAATGAGCGTGTACGTATTTCATTAGCAGGCCAGACCTTTGGAGAGCCGGGTGGTGGAACCAATGGCGCTGAAGATTTTTCTGACACGGGTCGTACTGAGTTCACTATTACCAGTGCCGATGATTTTTCAGCTATCACTGGTGCAGATGCGGCTACCGCGCTTGCCGATATTCAAACTGATGGCATTATCCAGGTTGTTGTCACTGCTTTCGCCGGTGATTACGACATAACGTCTATTACTTTAACTGCTTCAGATGGTGTTGGTGATCCCACTGGTTGTACTTACGGTGCCGGCTCGAATTACGATTCGTCAGCAACTGTAGATGATGGTTCATGCGTATTTGGTAAAGAAGTTCCGGCCATGGGTTTATTTGGTCTGTCGGCTTTGTTGATTAGCCTATTAGGCATTGGCAGCCATGTAAGCCTACGCAAAAGTAGAGCTTAGTCAATCTGGATAGGGAGATTATGACTGGGCTACTTGGTGCTTGGTCTTTCTCTCCCGAATTTCTGGATCGTAAGAATGCCGGTGTCAGTAATATATTTTATGTCGGTAATATAAGAATTAGGTAGGCCAAAACGCAAGAGCAAACGACTATGAACTTTTTCAAACGTAAGCGACCAATAATTGCTGCGCTCACCGTGGCGTTAAGTACGGCATTGCTTGCTGTTGACTTACAAGCGGCTTCTATCAGCTTTGGTGTCAGTGGTTCGCCCACCACATCGGTTAACATTATGGTCGGCAATAGCGTGACCATTGATGTATTTGCAGATTTCTCCGCTGAAGCAACTTTAGGTGGCTCTTTTGATATAGTCACCAACGATGCATTGTTGAGCTACCAAAATACGAATTTCTCGACTGTAACAACGCTACAAGATCCAGATCTTAATCGCGCCCCAGATTTGAAAAGTAATAAACTCGAAGGTTTTGCTTTTGGCGGCATTGACGGTGTGGGCACCTACGGCGTTGTTGGCAGTATGACTTTTACTGCAACCAGTATAGGCACGTTTATCGTGACTGCAGCGAATAGTGATTGCCCGTCTTGCGGTGGCGATTTTATATCTGATCAAACATTTTCATCGATGGCTGTCGCCTTTGATTCTATTGAGGTTACAGTTACCGGTGCCGCAGTTATGGGTTGTGTCTACCCAAGTGCATTCAACTTTGATTCTAACGCAACAGTCGATAATGGTTCTTGTGTGTTTGCCAAAGAAGTCTCCATGATGGGCGGGATTGGTTTGTCGATTCTGTTTTCGTGTTTAGGTTTAGTCGGCTTAAGTCTTAAAGCAAAAAGGGTTAGCATAGTTTAAATTCAGTTTTAGCCGGCAGTAGCTGGTTTCTATAGCGCAAAACCAATGTCACACAACCAATGTCACACAACCAATGCCACACAACCATTTCACACAATACGAGTAGAGATAGATGAGCACAAGAATTAAATCTAATATCTGTAGATTGTTTATTTTGTCTTTGTTGACGGCGTTGAGTGGGCAGGTATTAGCTCAGTCTCTTGATGGCGACACTATTGATGACTCGATCGATAATTGCACCCAGGTTGCCAACGAAGAGCAGCGAGATACCGATGGCGATGGTTTCGGTAACTATTGCGATCCCGACCTAGACAATAACAGTGTCGTTAACAGTATCGATTACAATTTGCTAAAGCTGGAATTCTATAGCAATAATGCCAATGCCGATTTTGATGGCGACACGCAGGTCAATTTTGCCGACCTGGGTATTATGAAGTCATTTTTAGGTGGGCCGTCCGGGCCATCTGCGTTATCCAATCAATCTAACATAGGGTTCTTGGGGCGAGGCAATAACTTTGGTGCCTCGAGAATTATTCAAGGGCAAGGCTCGCCTGAAGATTACGCATTACTTAAAAGCAGTGGTTTTCAGCATGTACGCATCGGCTACAAAATGGATGAAAAATCCGGCGGAGCACCCAATCACGTCATTCCAAACTATGATATGACATTACTGCAGAGTGAGGTCGATGACTGTATTGCCGCTGGCCTGATTTGTATTGTTGACCCGGTACACAATTGGGCGAATAACGGTACGGTTACTGCTTATGAAGACACCGCCGCGAATCGCCTCAAATTACAAAAAATATGGGAACAGGTCGCAGCGCATTTCGCCAATTATTCAATCCAGAATGTGGTATTTGAAATTCTCAACGAGCCGCACGATATTGGTAACGCTGAGCAGATTACGTCTGTTGGATTAACGGCCATACGCGCTGATGCTGGCAATGCGAATCGTAAAGTGATTGTTAGTGGTGACGGGTTTACAACTCGTCAGGCTCTGCTCGATGCTTTTAATAATGATGAGCTGCCAACTGATGATGCTAACTTGATCGCGACGTTCCATTATTACGACCCGAGACCATTTACTAAGCAGGGTTCTGACAGCCCTGGCGTTGATGTTTCTTGGGGAAGCAACGGCGAATACAATACCGTGACGAGTGATTTTGCCGCGGTGACCACTGCGAATCAGGCTTGGGCAGCACGCAATGGCGTTAACCCATTAACCGTTTATTTGGGTGAGTTCGGCGTCGACAACGATGCGCCGGTGGCCGACAGGCTTAATTGGTTAAGTTGGGTGGTGATGGCCGCTGAGTCTGAAGGTTTTTCGTGGGCGCACTGGCAGATGTACAACAATACTGCGACTGCCAAAGGTATGGGGCCTTGGACTTCAACAGAAATCAACAATCCCGCGCTGCGTACATTTGATAATAATGTCGTCGATGCGTTGACAACTTTTTATGAAGCAGAGGCTGGCAATCAATTTAATGGTGTGGCGGTTGAGAGTGCAAATTCAGGCTTTACTGGTAACGGCTATGTCACTTTTCCTGCCAACGATTTCGGCGGTGGTGTGTTTGCTAATCAAACCATTTTTATTCCACGCCAAGCCGTCTACGCGTTGACCTTTCGTTATGCTAGTGATGTCGCGCGCAATATTAATATTATTACGACGGACAACAATGGCGTTAACGCGCACACTGTTACCAATGAAACATTCCCTGCGACGGGCGGATTCAATGTTTGGAGTACTCATACGGTTAACGCTTTGATTGAGCCCGGCGACTCCATCATTATTAAGCTAGTCTCATCCAGCGAGCAAGGCCCGAACATAGATTCGATTACTGTTAGACAATAATGATTTCTTGCAGCAAAATTGAGCCGTCCGCCGGCTCTTTGCAAACAGTGTAAATCGTTCGCTGGTGCAAGATTGTTAGCGTGACCAGCTGCTTACTGTAGGGTAAGTCTTACAAGGTAAATGCTCATATTCCGATGGGTGCTTTGGGACTTGCCTGATTGCATAAGTGGTCTAAATCATTAAAAATAAATTATTGATAACAATAACTTATCACTTCACTTTATAGGGATAAAAATGCAAATAAAAATGATGGGTAGCAAAGTGTTGATTACATCGAAACTTTGCATCACTGCCACCGTCGTATCTGTTGTGTTTTCCCATAGTATTTTTGCGCAATCCGAAGAGCCGGCCCTTCAAGAGGTTGTGGTATTCGGTGTTAAAGAAAGTCTTAAGAAGGCGATTGATCTCAAGCGCGAATCTGGCCAATTAATTGACGCGATTAGCGCCGAAGATATTGGCAAATTTCCCGATTTAAATATTGCCGAATCGCTGGCACGCATTACCGGTGTGCAGTTGTCTCGAGGGTCCGATGTTTCTGCTGGCGATTCCAGTGGTTCCGGAGCGGGGCAGCAGGTGTCTATAAGAGGCATTAGGCCAGATTTGAACAGGGCTACCATTAACGGTCAATCGTTGGGCACTACCACTGGCGGTCGTAACTTCAACTTTCAGACGCTCTCACCGGGGCTAGTCTCCAGACTAGAAGTTTACAAAACGCCAAGCGCGAGTATGACAGAGGGATCGCTGGGCGGTACGGTCAATATGGTTACGCATAAGCCGCTAGCGATTGGTAAGCAAAGGTTAAACATAACTGGCAAGATGTTTGATAACCAAATGGCAGACGATACTGGTGCATTGTTTGCTGGTTTGTACAGTAATGTTTATCTTGATGGTACTTTTGGGGTGTTGGTCAGCTACAACCATTCCGACAATACCAAACGCCGCGATCGCTATGAATCTTTTGGCTGGGAAAATAATACGACCACAAGTCCTGCATCAGCTACACCCGGAGTGGTTGGATTTGCGCCACGCGATATTCGTCATCAAATACGTATAGAAGCACAAGAGATTAATGGCGGCAATGTCGCCTTGCAGTGGTTGCCAACCGAGAACTTAGAGTTGGGGCTCAATTACTTTTTTTCCGAGCTTGAGAATCACTCATATGGTCCGCAAACGATCTTACAAATGTTTGAGAGTCGTGGTGGTTTTGACGGCCGCCTCGCTGGCGACACCTTTGTTACGGGTTCGGTCGATGGTGCTGCGGGAAGACCTCATAGGCTCGCTTATTTCGATCGCACCTATGTTAATAGCATAGATATTCTTGTGTTGGATGCTGAGTGGACGACCGATGATACAACGATTTCTGTATCAGTCGGTACGACTCAGGGCGAGCAAAAGCTCGAGCCCAGTCTGTTTTTTCAAGTTGGCAGCTCGCATGAAATGGCATATGACTTTAGTAGTACCGGTTTGCCCGATATTAAAACAACTGCCAATGCCGCGCCTGGCGAGACACTTGATACTATCGAGTATGGACAGGGTCTCGATTTCGCCACAGCCTCGGATTATGGATTTACTGCGCTTTCGAACGCAGGCGGTGGCTTTAAAGACCAAGAGAAGTTTTTCGCGATTGATGTCAATACACAAGTTTATGATTCATTCCTGACGGCGATAAAATTCGGAACCAAATTCCGTGACCGGTCCAACGATACGATTTCAACCGTCGACAAGACCATTGACCGCATGGGTTTAAACTTGGCTGATTTTCTAGCTGAGCCCTTTACTGATTATGCATTTGGTCACAGCGGTGGCCAGCCATCGGTGCTGCCCAATATTGATTCGGCACTGGTTTACGAGACCTACGGCAGCGATCTGTTTGACGGAGTTACCGCTGATGATGTAAGTCGGAAAAGTGCGAACTCATTTATTGAAGAAAGTATTTCAGCGGTTTACCTCCAGCTTGACTTTGAAGCTGGGCTCGCAAGGGGTGATTTTGGTATTCGCGTTGTTAATACAGATCAGCGTAATGAAGGTTTTTCTGTAGTCGATGGCACCGATCCTGCGGACGCGCCGCTGATCGAAGACGGTCAAAATTACACCGATTACTTACCTAGTCTTAATATACGCTATGACGTCTCCGACAAATATGTAGTACGAGCAGGGGTGTCTAAAACCATGTCCCGCTCACCTTTTCGTGAGTTAAGTATTGGCGTTCGATTGAACGAAGCAGCGTCGACAGGTGTCGCGGGCAACCCCCAGCTTGAACCTTACCGAGCCAATCAATACGATTTATCGTCGGAATGGTATTTTGAAGAAGGTGGAATTTTATCTGCTGCTATTTTCTACAAAGATGTAGGGTCTTATGTTATCAGCGCTCAAGTACCGGAAATAATAAACGGTAATGAGTTTGCTATAAGGACTTTCGAAAATGGCAGCGGTGCGACGATTAAGGGATTAGAGTTAGCGATTCAAAAAAACTTTGATCAGCTACCTGGCTGGTTGAGTGGTTTTGGTGCGGTTTTTAATTACACCTACTCCGATAGTGAAACGGATGAGCTGGATAATAATGGCAATGCGCTTCCGCTTGAGGGACTGTCTGAAAACTCTTTCAACGCAATTGGGTTTTGGGAAAACGACAATTTTTCTGCGCGGATCGCCTATAACTATCGTGATGAATTTTTGGTTTTTAGTCGAAGCCTCGCTCAGGGCTTACCCGTTTATCGAGAAGATTTTGGCGCGCTCGATTTTTCAATGAACTATAGAGTACCTAAAACACGTTTATCGTTTCAGCTCGAAGGCACCAATCTTGGCGACGAAAAAACTGTTGATTATGCAGGTATTTCGGAGCGCTTAGTTTCGCAGCATCTGTCAGGTCGTCGATTCGCATTGGGCTTTAGGTACCGCTTTTACTAGCCGCTCGGTTAAAGGAATTAATGATGGCAACTTTACCGCGTGATTTTGCAATGTTGAACAAGCGACAGTTTATTCGAGCATTAGGTAATGTTGCGGCCGCAGGCGCGGTGGCGACGTCTCCGATGTTGGCTTCCGCACAGAAAAATCGGCCACCAGTTGACGATGTGCTAGCCGCCTATGGCGGTAGTGAAGATAGCGCAGCATGGCGCAACCATGCTGCGGACAATATAGAAACGTTGCGGAAAGGAAACTTCGGTATTCAGGTGCTCGATGCCAGTGGCAAGCCAGTACCTAATACAGAGATACATGCCAAGCTCTATAGACACGATTTTGGTTTTGGTGCTGCACTGCGCCTTCCCAGATTATTCGACAATAAGTATTCGAGCGAGCTAAGAGGGCAATACCTTGATATTTCCCAACAACAGTTTCATAAATTTACACCGGTTAATGCGCTTAAATGGAAGCATTTTGAAAAGCATGAGCCATATATTGAATCTTTTTTAGCATGGAGCGAAACCATTTCGGCTCCGGTGCGAGGCCACTGTTTGTATTGGCCTAGTTTTAGGCGTGTTCCTAAAGAAATTCAAAACTACCGCGACAATGAGAAGCAATTTGCCAAAGTTTTGTTGGCACATGGCAAGCGCATGGTAAAGAAATACGGCGGTCCTGTCACCGAGTGGGACGTACTGAACGAGCCGTTTAGAGACAATGAATTTATGGAGATTCTCGGCAAGGACGTGGTTATTGATTGGTTCAAAGCCGTTGAAAAAGCCAACCCTAAAGTTATTCGTTATATTAATGACTACGGTATTTTAACTAAGAACACCAAAAAACATCGTGATTTCTATTTTGATTATATCCAGCGATTGTTGAAGAGAAATACACCCATTCAAGGGATAGGCTTTCAGTCGCATATTCCGCAAGGGGTAAAACCGACGGCTCCAGCAAAATTGCTGTCGATTATGGATCGCTTTGCAACGCTAGGCTTGCCGCTTCAAGTTACCGAATTTGATTTTGAGCATGGGGATGAAGATTTTCAGGCGCGCTATACACACGATTTTTTAACGGCAGTATTTAGCCATCCTGCTATGGTCGGATTGGTCAACTGGACGCCCTTTGAATTTGCTTTTAATAGTGTATCCAAACCGGCTGCTGCGCTTTACGACAGAAATCTTCGCAGAAAACCAAACGGTTATGTGTGGCATGAATTGATCAATAAAGCATGGTCAACTGATATTAAGTTGGTCTCCGACAAAGAGGGCATGGTTTATTTTCGAGGTTTTAAAGGGCTTTACCATATTAATGCGGCAGCCGGTTCAGCGTCGAGTCGCTTCCAGTTACAACTTAAAGATGCCAATGTTTTGGCTGAAATAAATTTTTCTTAAATGAGTGTTTTTAAATTATGTTATTAAATTATCGACCCGCTAGACAATCAGCTTGCCAGTTATTGGGAGCGCTTAGCTTTGTGATAGCCGTGGCTTTAACTGGCTTTGGCGCAAATAGTTATGCCGATTCAGAGGCGAGTGTCACAATTGTTCCAAAGACTGAAAAACAAATTGCAAAAATGGTGCGCAAACAAATACGCAGCATGACAGTTGAAGAAAAAGTTGGTCAGATGACGCAGATTAATATTGGTGTTTTGATCGACAATAAAGTCAAAGGCCGGGTCGCATTCGATGAAGAGAAAATGTCTGAAGCTTTCGATAAATATAAAGTAGGCTCTGTACTCAACTCTATATCTCGAGCATTAACGCTCAGTGAATGGCATGGCGTAATCAATGCTATTCAGGACAAAGCGCTGTCGAGCGAGCAAGCGATACCGGTTCTCTATGGTGTTGACGCCATTCATGGCGTTACCTATACGCAGGGTTCAACTCTATTTCCGCATAATATTGGCCTAGCAGCGAGTCGTGATTTGACTCTGGTAAAGCAAGCCACTAAAGCGACGGCAATGGAAGTGAGAGCAACGGGTGTTCGCTGGAATTTTGATCCAGTACTCGATGCAGGACGCAATCCGCTATGGTCGCGTTTTGAAGAAACCTTTGGTGAGGATGTAGTCCTAACCAGCGAGATGGGTGTCGCCACTGTGAAAGGCTACGAGGAAGATGGCCTAGAGAATATTACTGCTGTTGCTTCTTGTATGAAACACTTTATTGGTTATTCAGATCCTGCAAATGGTAAAGATAGAACACCTGCTTATATACCGAATGTTGAATTGTGGGAGCATTATATTCCGCAATTTAAAGCGGCTATTGAAGCGGGTTCTTCTACGATTATGATTAATTCTGCATCGCTTAACGGCATGCCGGTGCATGCAAACAAATACTTGTTAACCGATGTGCTGCGTAATCAACTCGGTTTTAAAGGTTTGATTTTATCCGATTGGGAAGACGTAATTCGTCTGCATACACGACACAATATTGCCGAAACACCTGAAGAAGCGGTGCGCTTAGCCATTGAGGCAGGCCTCGATATGAGTATGGTTCCGCATGATTTCTCGTTTGCAGAAATCTTGGTGAAGCTAGTAAAAGACGGCACCATAACTGAAAAACGCATCGATAAATCGGTGGCGATTATTCTTACGTTAAAGCATCGTTTGGGGCTATTTGATAATGCCTACCCTGAACCTGCCGCCTTCGCTAATTTTGGTAAACCCGAGTACCAGCAATTGGCTCTCGATGCAGCAATCGATTCGATTACACTCTTAAAAAATACTAACAATTTACTGCCATTGCCTACTAAGTCAAAAATATTACTAGCGGGTCCTGCTGCACGTAACTTGGGCGCACTTCACGGTAGCTGGTCATATTCTTGGCAGGGCGACCAAGAAAGAAATTACCCAGATACTACGCAATCGTTGGCCGATGCATTAAGTGAGCAGTTTGGTAATTCGCTTACTGTAATGGCATTTCCGAAATATTCGGACACTAGAAATTATGATGCCGAGAAGCTCAAGCAGTTGGCTAAAAATGCAGACTACATTGTATTAGCTTTAGGTGAACCTGCTTACGCGGAGTCGCCTGGAGCACTCGATGATTTACGTTTGCCTTTAAATCAAATTCAGCTTGCACAAGCGGCACACGCGACCGGTAAACCGGTAGTGTTGGTGTTAGCGGAAGGGCGACCAAGAATTGTTGCAGACATTGTTGAGGAATCTGGCGCGATTATGCAGGCCTATCGACCGGGTAGTAAAGGCGCTCGAGCGATTGCTGGCGTTCTGACTGGCGAATTTAATCCGAGCGGTGTGCTGCCTTATAGTTACCCGCAATATACAGGTGATATAACGCCTTATGATCGTCGTGTTCTGACAAACGTCCAGCAATTAACCCCCGGTAAAATAACTAGAAACGGTTACAAACCACAGTGGCCATTTGGTTATGGGCTGAGCTATTCGACATTTGCATATTCCGATCTTTCGCTAAGCCAGACGACGATGAAAAAGAATGAGTCGGTTCGGGTATCTGTGACGGTTAAAAATACCAGTGATCGAGACGGCAAGCATGCGGTCGAGCTTTATATAAGCGATTTATATGCATCGCTTAGTCCTTCAGCTAAGCGCTTGAAAAAATTTACTAAAGTGTTCCTGCGAGCAGGTGAGCAAAAGGTCGTGCATTTTGATTTGGGCAAACAAGATCTTGAGTTTGTTAATGCATCACTGAAGCGTGTTGTTGAGCCCGGTGATTTCAAGATACAAGTCGGTGATCTTGAAACAGAATTAGAATTTTTGTGAACATTTAAAAACGTATTTAGCAGTTTATAAAACTGGATAATTATTTAAAAAATTGACGTACCAGTGTTTCAGCATTAAGCAAGGTGAAGTATGAAAATGAAATCAACCTGTTATACAAAACATAATATCGAAAACAGATATGTGTCGAACTTTCTTTGGAGCTGTGTAAGTAGTTTTGCACATTTAACGAAATATTTTTCTTCAACATTGCGTTTGGCATCGGTGTGTATGCTAGCGATGTTTTCGATGGCGACTATGGCTAAATCGGATCGTATGAATGTTATTTATATTTTGACTGATGATCAGCGCTACGATGAAATGGGTTTTCTTAACCCAGTCATTAGCACGCCGAATATGGATAAGCTGGCACAGGAAGGTGTACATTTTGCCAATAGCTTTGTAACTACCTCGCTGTGTTCGCCAAGTCGCGCGACCATTTTGACGGGGCTGTATATGCATAATCATGGAGTAGTTGATAACAACGCTGCGCCTAAAGAGGGTACGGTGTTTTTTCCTGAGTATATGCAGGAAGCTGGTTATGAAACAGCCTTAGTAGGCAAGTGGCATATGGGCGAACATGCTTCGGCTAACAGAAAGTTGGATGACCCACAGCCGGGATTCGATCATTGGGTGAGTTTTGCAGGGCAGGGTGAGTATTACCCAGTTATGAAAAACGGCAAGCCAAATAAGATCAACGTTAATGGTAATCACGTTAACCAACAGGGCTATATAACTGATGAGCTTACCGATTATGCCTTGGACTGGTTAAACAAAAGAGAGGCTACATCTAATAGTGAGAAGCCTTTCTTCTTATATTTGTCGCATAAGGCGGTGCATGCCAACTTCGCTCCTGCCAAGCGCCATGAAAAGCAATATGAGGGCAAGAAGATACCAGTACCTGCAAGCCAGGCTGATACTGAAGAAAATTATAAAGGAAAACCACTTTGGGTTAAAAATCAGCGTAACAGTTGGCACGGTGTCGACTTTCCCTACCATAGTTCGTTAGATGTACAGGATTATAAAATGGAGTATCACCGTGCCTTGTCTGCGGTTGATGACAGTATAGGACGTATTTTAGAGTGGCTCGAAGAAAGTGGCCAGGCCGAAAATACGATTGTGATGCTAATGGGTGATAACGGCTTTATGTTTGGTGAGCACGGCCTCATCGACAAGCGTAATGCTTACGAAGAGTCTATGCGTGTGCCATTGTTGGCCTATGGCCCTGGTTTAAAAGCTAATCATAGAGTGGAGCAGATTGTTGCCAATATTGATATTGCTCCGACTATTTTGGATATCGCTGGAATCGAATCACCTGATTATTTTGAAGGTCGTAGTTTTTACCCGTTGGCAAAGGGAGATGCTGTTGAAGAATGGCGCGACGAACTACTTTATGAATACTATTGGGAATTTAATTACCCCAGCACGCCTACCACTTTTGCGCTGCGAACCGATAATTACAAGTTTGTGACCTACCATGGTATTTGGGATCTCGAAGAGCTTTATAACATTAAGGATGATCCGCGCGAGATGAACAATCTTATTCATAACCCTGATTATTTAGGTGTGGTCGCTGAGTTAAGACAGCGATTATTTAAGCAATTATCGAATAGTAGTGGGCAGCTTGTTGTTCCTTATACCGAGCGTTTTAGTTCGGGCGCGGTGTTTAGAAATCGATCGGGCTCAACCTCTGCTGAGTTTCCTGATGAGGTGTTGAGAGATGGCGTAGAAAGAGATTTACGTTATTTTATGATGCCGGATAAAAAGCGCGCGGGTTGGAAAAAAAGAAAAGTGTCTCTTAATGATTAGTGCGTAATAATTAGTGCGTAATAAATAGTGCGTAATAAATAGTGCGTAACAAATAACTACTCAACAAGTAGTGCGTAATAAATAAAGCTTAACAAGTGTCGCATGAAGAGTGTTGTTTAAAAGCAACACTCTATTAGTTGATGTTCAACATACAATTAAATCTTTTAATAATAGGTAATCAATGAGTTCCATTGCTATGAAAATGATAAATCGAATGACCATAGTTGCTCTAAGTCTTTTAGGTTTTTTTCTTTGTGCTGCTAATGTAACGGCAATGGACAATTTTAAATCGCTGGAGCAGCCAAATATTCTTTTTATTTTGGTTGATGATTTGCGAACGGAGCTTCCGGTTTATGGAAAAGATCATATTGTTGCGCCCAATATTGATAGGCTGGCAAAAGAATCGGTAGTTTTCCAAAATGCCTATGTCAACGTACCGGTTTGTGGCGCCTCGCGCGCCAGCATGATGACTGGTATTCGTCCTACCGAATCGCGCTTTGTCGGTTATCAATCGCGCATGGATGAAGATGCTCCCAATGCCATCCCTTTATTTAGCCTGCTAAAAGATAACGGCTACTTTACTCAGAGTCTTGGTAAGGTAATGCACTTTTCTGACGATTCAAAGCAAGGCTGGAGTGTTCCGACTTGGCACCCTAGGCTTGCACTGGCTAGAGGTCAGGGCACAGGGCACAGAAACTACCAGTTAGAAGAAAACATTCGGTCGTTCAAGAAAAACCGCAGAGGCCCGGCCTACGAATCGGCGGATGTGCCGGATAATGCCTATTACGATGGTCAAATCACTGATCATGCCATTGAAGCATTAGAAGATTTCAAAAGTGCTGGGCAACCCTTTTTCTTGACCGTGGGATTTTTAAAACCGCATCTACCGTTTAATGCCCCAAAAAAATATTGGGATCTTTATGATCCTGCCAAACTAGCTCTGAGTGACAACCCCTTTTTAGCCGAAGGTATGCCAAAACAGGCTCGGCACAGTTGGGGTGAAATGCGCAAGTATGTTGGCGTACCAAAGTCTCCTGATTTGATGCCCGATGAATTAGCACTCAAGCTTATGCATGGTTATTACGCAGGCGTGAGTTATATAGACGCTCAGGTTGGCATGGTCATGGACGCGCTGCGAGCCAATGGTCTAGAAGAAAATACTATTGTTGTATTCGCTGGTGATCACGGCTTCTTTCTTGGTGAGCATGGGTTTTGGGCAAAGCATTCACCTTTTGACCTAGCGACACACACGCCATTAATCGTCAAGTTGCCTGATAATAAAGTGAGTGGGAATTCTGACGGTCTTGTTGAGTTTGTTGATATTTATAGCACGCTTGTCGACTTACTAGATATTGAACCGCCGCCTCAGTTGCAGGGCAGTAGTTTTGCTCCGCTTCTTCATGATTTACAAGCGCCCGGCAAAGAAGCTGTGTATCCACGCTGGCAAAAAGGTGAGGTCATTAAAACCGAACAATATGCTATGACAGAATGGTATGGCAAGAATGGGCGCGTACAAGCGAGAATGTTATACGATCACAGTAATGATCGAACTGAAAATAACAATCTGGCCAATGATCCTGCTTATAAAAAAATAGTTGATGCCTTACATCAAAAATTAAAAACGATGATGGAGAATCGCTAAATTATCTGCCTTTTTTGTTAGGTCGATTTTATGCTTATAGATATTGTTAATGAGTTATAAAAGCAATACTCCATCGTTAAAACGCTTTTCTTACAACTATGGCTTTTGGCCATCACAAGTATTTGAGAAATTATGAATAAAATTAGTTTGCTCGCTTTGTTCTCGCTACTCACTCCACTTGCCGGATGCATCGATTCCTCCGACCGTGAACCCTTGGTGGCGGATGATCGTTTGTTTGTTATCACTGGATTATCAGAAAGTATTAACGAAAATGAACCGTTCAGCAATTCGTTGGCAATTATCGGTGAGTCACCCGTGGGTGAAATTTCTTGGTCGCTGAGCGGTGACGATAGTGCGCAGTTTCAAATTAGTAGTGGCGGCGAGCTGCAGTTTACTAATGACACTATAACGGGTACTGCTCGTGACTTTGAAAGCGCGGCCGATACTGATTCCGATAATGTTTATGAAGCCACAGTTGTGGCGACCGATAGCGATGGCAATGTCGCTTCTGCTGCGTTGGCGCTCTCGGTGCTAAATTTGCCGACGATTTCTGGCACCGTAGCGGGCTTGGATGCAGATAGCGTGACCCTTACAGTTAATGGCGGCGATACTTTACAAGTTAGCGCTGATGGTGAATTTGAATTTAGTGGCGAAGTACTGCCAACTCCGGATATTACAGTCGCTATTACCAGCCAGCCCAGCGACACTATTTGCGAACTAGTGAACAGTACAACCGTCGCTCCATCTAACGACATTGATGATCTTGCCGTTTTCTGTGTGGCACGATCAGTATGCCCCGCACTTTTGCCAATCTCTTCTAGCGACCCAGCTGATTTGTCTGGAAATAATATTGCCGGTATTGAATCGTTGGTGCAGGAAATTGAATGTCCCACCGAAAGTTGGCGTGCTGCAGCGAACCTGCGCATCGACAACAATCGCAAATTACAGCGAACTATTGAAGTGATAGATCCCGACGGATTTGCGGTACCAAGTGCAAATATCGATTTGCAATTACTTAGCCATGAATTTAAATTTGGTGCGGCCGCACAGGCCAAACTATGGCATGGCACAGCAGGCTTTGATGGTGATCCGTCGTCCGCTGCCTATCAACAGGCTTATCTGGGTTTTGGCTTTAATAAAGGCGGCTTCCAGAATGCGTTGAAATACAAGCTGCGTGAAAGTTTTGCATCGTTTGTTCAGCCTATGCTTAATTGGTTTTCGGCTAATGATATTGATGTGAGAGGCCACGCCCTAATATGGCCTGCTTGGGAAAATATGGAAGCGGCTATTAGTGCGGCAGATCTTGCGTTAATTACGAGTTACGACTCGGCGTTTACCGAGACGGTCGCAGACGTTGCACCGCAGGACTTATCTATCGATAACCTGAAGATATACATCAACTATATGATTGCTTCGCAGGCCGCCCAATGGGATGTGGTTGAATGGGATGTGCTGAATGAGCCTCGAGACAAAACAGATGTAAGCGATAAGCTTGGCGTAGCACCGAATGCTATTGAGGAAGCTAATTGGTTCAATTTGGCCGAGGCCTCCGTGCTTAATATCGATGCGCTATTGTTCCTTAATGAAAACAAAGTTATTTCGGACGACAACACCACGACGATTATAACGAATCGAGTTAATAGTTTTAGAGCGACAGCTGATTCGATTCTGGCGAATGGCGGTGCCTTGCAGGCGCTAGGTTTTCAAAGCCGATTTGGGGCAATGAATTCCGCCGATGATATTTACGCTAGGCTCGAGTATTTTTCTGATATGGGTTTGCCTATAGCAGCCACCGAATTTGAAATGAAAGATGATAAAATTACCGACGAATTTGATCGCGCAGTGATGACAGAAAGGGTAATGACAACGTATTTTAGCCACTCGGCGGTCACTGACATTATGGCGTTTACCTTTATGCAAGACCAAGGGCGCACTGATGCCAGACATTTGGTCAACTTAGCAGGGGAACCTAATTTACGTGGCAAAATCTGGTTGTACCTAACCAAAAAATACTGGACGACTCATGTGGTTTCACAGCTCGACCGTAATGGCCAGCATGTACTCGATGGCTTCAAGGGTAACTACCGCGCAACAGTATCGCGCGCTGGCGAGCTTGACCAAATAATTGACTTTACGTTTGAGGAAGGCGTGGGGAATATTGTGATTCAGTTAAATAGCTCTGACCCATTTACGGTTACAGGTATTGCCAGTACCAGTATCAATGAGAACACCGCTTATACTGGGGCAACACCAAGTTTCGATGATCCGCTTTCGATTGTAAATCTACCGTTAGACTGGAGTAAAAGTGGTGCTGATGCAGCGCTGTTTACGCTTAGTAGCACTGGTGTATTATCGATGGGGGCCAAAGACTTTGAATCGACACAAGATGCGAACTCAAATAATAGCTACGAAGTGACGTTAACGGCCACCGAGCAGGGCGGTAACACCGCATCGGCCAGTATTGAGGTGACAATAAACGATATTGTAAGTGAGCCTTTTTCTCCACCCGCAATCTCTACCACTGCTGGTGCCCCTGTTTCGAGTGCGATTTCGGCTGGTGGCTTAACCTTTATCCGTCCACCCAGTAATAATGAATTGACCTGTGGTGGGTCTACTATTGACGCATTCACTGGTCTTCGATACTGCAATATTAGTCATGCCGATGCATTAGCTTATTGTGCCGGCCTAGAGGGTGGCTACCGCATGCCTAGCGAAGCTGAGCTGCAGGCTAATTTGTTGCCGCTATTCAGCGACGATACGATTCGAACGACGCATCAGTGGCCGACAGATAAGTCTTACTGGTCAATAACGCCTGGAACAATAGCCGATAGAGTCAGAGTGTTGCGGTACACCCCGTCGATCGGATTGATAAATTGGAACCCCACGTCATCTCTTCGCGCAGTCTGTGTCCGCCCCTAAAGGCTAGCGTACTCGAAGAAAGATAATCTACGTTCACTGCTTGTGAGCGTAGATTTGATTTAGCGTCTGAGAACCTATTGCCTTTTTTTGAGTGAGTGTTCAGTATCGCCTGCGTTTACTTAGTGCCAAGTTCGGTTTTTCACAGATTTTTATTTCGACTGCTACACCACTATTTGTTCACTATTTGTTCACTATATATTTCTACTCTAAATCTATTATTATTTTCTTCTCATTTAACTTTGGGTGTTCCGTGACGCCTTAATGTATAAATCGTGATCAGCCTATTTGTCTGCGTCTCTGTTCCATTGCTCTTGTTATTACATTTTTTATCAATAGGTTAAAGAGGGCGGTTTGCGCTGAAAAGCTCAAATGTGCTTTAACATCCCTTAAGGCTTTAATATTTCTTGCCTATTTTGTTATCCTTTAAAATTCTTTTAAGCCCAGCCTGAAACTCTTTTCTAGCAATATTTCATTCATACATAGCTATAACCTATAATGCTGTATGCTATTTCACTTTTATTATTAATGACTTGTTATGAAAATCCCAAAACGCATTCAACCGCTCGTTGATGATGGCCTCGTCGATGAGGTTATTAGTCGCCTAATGAGTGGTAAGGAAGCCGATGTCTTTATTGTCCGCTGTGGCCAAGAAATACGCTGCGCTAAAGTGTATAAAGAGGCGGTTAAGCGGAGCTTTAAAAAGGCAGCGCAATATCAAGAGGGCCGCAAAATGCGCAGCGGACGTCGCGCGCGTGCGGTTGAAAAAGGCTCGGCTTATGGTCGCCAGCAACAAGAAGAGATTTGGCAAAATGCTGAGGTTGATGCTCTAGGCCGATTAGCGAACGCCGGTGTTCGTGTGCCAGAGACCTTTGGCTGTATTGATGGCGTATTGTTAATGGAGTTAATTGTCGATGAAGATGGCAATGCGGCACCACGCCTTGATGACGTAAGTATGCCGTTAGAGCAAGCGCTAGAAGACCATGCTGTGATGATGGACTATGTGGTTCGTATGTTGTGTGCTGGTCTTATTCATGGCGATCTTTCTGAGTTTAATGTCTTAGTTGATCAATACGGCCCAGTGATTATTGATTTGCCCCAGGCGGTTAATGCAGCGGCGAATAATCAGGCCGAAGCGATGTTGGCTAGGGATATAGAGAATATGTCTCGTTACTATGGGCAGTTTGCGCCACAGTTATTAACAACCAGTTACGCCAAAGAAATCTGGACGCTTTATGAAGAGGGTGACTTGCATCCTGAATCCATCTTGACTGGCTATTTTGAAGGTGATGCCGACGATGCCGATGTCGATGCTGTACTAGAAGAAATTAAAGCGGCAATGGAAGAAGAAGAGGCACGATTAGAGCGCGTTCGCGCAGCTAATGATGGCGATTAATGATGAATGTGTATAACGGAGTAGCGAATGCTTAGTCTAACCATTACCCCAAGGTTTGCAGAAACTGATGCTTTAGGGCATATCAATAATACGGTATTACCCGTTTGGTTTGAGCAGGGTCGTCATCGTGTTTTTAAAGCTCTCCACCCAGCAATGAGTCTTCATGACTGGCCGATTATTTTGGCTAAAATATCCGTCGATTTTGTCGCGCAAATTTATTTTGGTGAAGATGTAGTTATTCGCACCGGTATAGAAAAAGTGGGCAACACTTCGGTAATCGTTAAGCATGAAGCTTGGCAGCGAGATGAGTTAGTGGCGCGTGGTGATGCCGTAATGGTGTATTTTGATTATCAAAGCAATAAACCTACGCCAATACCATTGTCGGTTAGAGATCGTTTAGCACCGATGATCATAAAGGCGTAAGTCGTCGTTCTTGATGCGGTTAAGTCAATAGATTTTATTTTTTCAGTTTAGACACGGCAGAAGCGCTAGTCTGTTGTGTAAATTTATCGCTGCCTGAGCTAATCTGTGAGGTAGACGTCGCGCCATCTTTTACCAATTGCCATAAAGTACTTATCTCGTTGTTATAATAAAACCCCGTCCAAGCGGTAATTGAATTGCAAGATTCCGTACTGTTTATCCATAAAGTGTTAAAAGTAATCGCTGTTCCATCTACCCAACCAGTAACGGGGTAGGCCGTGTCCTGACAAGGGTAGCCAGCTGCTTTGTTTACATAGTTACCGCTTAATAGTCCGGAGCTATCGATAGCAGTAATGGTCAGTGTTGATCCGAGTTGATTAACCCATTGTGTGTTGGCAGAAATTGATACAGAGTCACTTTTTGCTGCAAAGGCTGAGACGCTCGCTAGCAGAAAAATGAGTGTTGAAACAAGTACAGATACAATTAAAGTAGAGGGTGATGATCGATGTTGTGTCGATAGAATTTTATTGTTCATAATATCAAGTCCGTTTTATCGCCTCGTTTTTGGGTTTATCAGCTCACGTCGAGGCAAAGCCGTGGGCTGTTACGTTCAGTTATGCAGTGCTGCTACGCAGCAAATAAATCATTTTCAAGCGACAGTAGTTTAGCCTTAGCGGGAATGCCGCCGGCGTAGCCAACCATGTTTCCATTGCTACCAATAATGCGATGGCAAGGTATGATTATGCTCAGTGCGTTTGCGCCATTGGCGTTAGCCACAGCGCGTATGGCTGTTTTGTTTTCAATGCTTTCTGCGAGTTTTAAATAAGTAGAGGTGTTGCCAAAAGGAACATCGACTAAGGCTTGCCAAACGCTTTTTTGAAAGTCCGTGCCAACCGTTAGCGTGGGTAGCTCAAAGGTTTTTCGTTGTTGATTAAAGTATTCATTGAGCTGTTCTTTGGTTTTTGTCAAAACGGGGCAGTCTTGTTCAACTAATACAGCTTTTAAGCCTTTTTGTAGCCGTGAGTCGATAGCTCGTCTTGATTTTCTGTAGCGCCAATCACACAAACAAAGCTTGCCTTCAAAAGAGCCTAAGATGAGTTCGCCGAAGGGCGATTGGTAGTATTGAAAATGAATGGCGTTCATCGGTAATTCCTTCCGTAGATAGTATTGTTAATATTGGGTCCTAAATAATGTCGATAATGTAGTTTTCCCTAGCTGCAGCGTCATTAGGGTTTTGCTTACCATCACTCTATTGGTCACTTTATGTGCCGGATTAGACGGCATTCAAAAATAAGGGTTTCTCAATGTCAGAGTAGTTATTAGCACTGCATTTAAAGACACAATACTTGGCATAAAGTGCCTAGAATATTCCATACCTTTAAGCATTAAGTAGTGGATTTTTAATCACTATTTGTAAGCGGGTTTTATGGTTATTTTCTTAAATAGCAACTTTTATCCTATTTATTTCTGTTGCTGGCACAGGAAGAATGCGGTCTTGTTCCGGTGTATTTATTACTGCGCAAAGGTCCTTTTTATGACAGAATTGCTTCTTTTGGCGTCATCTACTTTTTACGTCATTTTTTCCTACTGACCCTATTGGAGTTACTCATCGCTTATGATCGACGAGCACCGTATTGCTGCGCTAGAAATTAATGGTTTAGAGAAAACCTATAAGAATGGCTTTCAGGCCCTTAAAGGCATTAGCCTTAAGGTTGAGGCGGGTGACTTCTTTGCATTACTCGGGCCCAATGGCGCGGGTAAATCGACAACCATTGGCGTTATTTGCTCATTGGTATCGAAAACGGCCGGGCATGTGAGTGTCTTTGGGCACAATATAGATACGCATTTTACCGAAGCAAAGCAGTGTATTGGCGTGGTGCCGCAAGAGTTTAATTTCAATCAGTTTGAAAAAGTACTCGATATTGTAGTTACGCAAGGTGGCTATTATGGTTTGCCGCATCGTATAGCCCTTGAGAGAGCCGAAAAGTATCTTCGTCTGCTAGATCTCTGGGATATGCGCGGTATGATTTCACGTACGCTCTCAGGCGGCATGAAGCGTCGCTTAATGATTGCCCGCGCATTGGTACATGAACCGAAGTTATTGATTTTGGATGAGCCAACGGCAGGGGTCGATATTGAGTTGCGTCGATCCATGTGGGAGTTTTTAGAGAAGGTTAATGCCACGGGTACAACGATTATTTTGACTACCCATTATTTAGAAGAAGCAGAAAGTTTATGCCGGAATATCGCCATTATTGATGCCGGCAATATTATCGAAAATACCAGCATGAAAGCCTTATTACGAAAACTGACACGAGAAGTGTTTGTTTTGGACGTAAAAGAAGCGATAGCAACTGATTTGCGGTTAAGTGGTTTTATCTTGCGGGTAATGGATGAGCATTGTATTGAGGTTGATATCGATCAAAATCAAACCTTAAATCAGTTATTTGAGCAATTAGCAGAGCAGGGCGTTACGGTAACCAGTATGCGTAATAAAGCTAATCGTCTCGAAGAAATGTTTGTGTCGGTGCTGAATGCGCCTGAAGATTCTGGATCTGAGGAGGCTGTGTCAGCCAACAGCTCTGCTACTCAACCAAAAGGAGCTGCGGTATGAATATGCTAGGTCAGTGGATTGCATTTAAAACCATCGTCTATCGTGAGATTCGACGTTTCTTACGTATATGGGTTCAAACGTTAGTACCACCCGCTATTACGATTGCGCTTTACTTCGTTATTTTCGGTAGTTTAATTGGCTCGCGTATTGGAGAGATGGGTGGCTTTGACTATATGCAGTTTGTGGTGCCGGGTTTAATTATGATGGCCATTATTCAAAACTCCTATGGCAATGTAGTGTCCTCGTTTTTTGGCACTAAGTTTCAGCGCAATATTGAAGAAATGTTAGTGTCGCCAGTAAAAGATATCACTATCTTATTAGGCTTTATTGTTGGCGGTATGGTACGTGGACTATTAGTGGGCGGCATTGTCACGATTCTCGCTTTATTCTTTACCGACTTAAATGTGCATAACTGGTGGGTAACCATCAGTATGGTGATTTTAACTGCGTTAGTGTTTTCATTAGCCGGTTTTATTAATGCCATTTTTGCCGAGAGCTTTGATGATATATCGATTATTCCGACCTTTGTATTAACGCCGATGATTTATCTAGGTGGTGTATTTTACTCGGTCGATTTACTGCCAGATTTTTGGGCCAATGTGTCGTTGATTAATCCGATACTGTATATGGTTAATGGATTCCGATTTGGCATACTTGGTGCCAGTGATGTGGGTTTATTGCATGCCTATATTATGCTTATTTTGTTTGTAGCGATTGGCTTTTCAACATCATTGTATTTGCTGACGCGTGCAGAAAAGCTACGTAGTTAGTATGTGGGCTGATAAGCTGGCGGGTAAATAGATAGATAGATAAATAGATAGATAGCAAGCAAGGTAATAAGTTAGGTTCAGGTTTAGGCAGTTTATTTATGGGTAATACAAAAGATACATCTGTTTCAGAAGCGGCTCATTCGCTTTCGAATAACTATGCGTCTAGCTCATCGTTAGGCGAGCATAGCCAGTATGATAATGAATACAATCCTGCCTTATTGCATCCTATTTTACGCAGTGAATATCGCAGTACCGTCGAGGATTTTGTAGCACCCATTTACGGCCATGATTTATGGCAATGCTTTGAGTTATCTTGGTTGAATGCCTGCGGCGTACCACAAGTAGCCTGTGCCGATATTATTGTGCCAATGGCGTCATTAGCTATTGTTGAGTCTAAGTCGCTTAAATTGTATTTAAACAGCTTTCATCATCGTCAGTTCGTTGATCAAGATGAAGTTAAAGCGCTGATTAAAACCGATTTAACCGCGCTGCTGAGTGCGGAAGTTGAAGTTGTGTTGCGTTCGGTATCTATAGTGCTGAGTGCTGTGCCACAGGCTGTTGAGCCGCTTTTATTAGATGATTTAGACATTAGCTGTAGTGAATATCAGCGCAACCCTAAACTCCTTTTATTAAATGCCGATAACCATCAAGTCAGTCATGAGCAGTTCTGTTCACACTTGTTACGCAGTCACTGCCCGGTGACTAATCAACCCGACTGGGGCACCTTGACGATCCGCTATTCAGGTCGTGCAATTAATCCAGAATCATTGCTACGTTATATTGTGAGTTTTCGTCAGCACAATGGTTTTCATGAGCAATGCGTTGAGCAAATATACTCTGACATTATGACCGAATGCCGGCCGGAGTTACTGACCGTTTATGCGCAATACACGCGTCGTGGCGGTATTGATATTAATCCTTGGCGATCGAATGACAATGAGCCATTAGTGCTAGACAGAGTATGGCGACAATAGTTTAAACGCGTCTAAACCAATAGCGAATAGGTAAATACATTATGTTTTTATCAGAAACAACATTAATTTTAGCGAGCGGTTTTTGGTTAACGCTTTTTATTGGCTGCGTCATGTTTGCGATTATTGCTATAAAGAGCCGTCGCCAATTGAGCGACCTAGATCGAATTATTGATACACAGCGCGGACATATTCAAAAGCTCTCGTCTTCGGTACCGGAGTTAGTTGTTGATGATTCTAATAGTGAAAGTGAGAATGGTGATTTACTGCAAGCGCAGCAATATGCTGATGAGTTAAAGCAGCAGATGGAGTCAATGGACGAGCTTCAAAAGCAGCAGGCGTTAAATAAAGAGAATGAGATAGTTGAAGCGATTGAAAAGCTTACAGAAGCAGAGGAAGGTTTATTAGCGAGCGAATCATTAGCAGATGCGCGTCAAAACGAAATTCTTGTTTTAGAGCAGCAAATAAAAGCCCTAAACGACATATTAGACGTAGGTGATCTTGCGACTATGCGAGAGATTATCGTTAACTTCACGGAAGAGACGCGAGGACTGTTAGCCACGATTACCGATTTAGAAGTAGAGCGTAATCAGCTATTACAGCAGTTAGAAGATACAGAATCGAACGAAAAAGGCACCATAGGCACAGTAGTTGGTTTAAAGCGTAAATTATCATTAGCTGAGCAGCAGATAAAAGACCTAGAAACAGAGCATGGATCACAGAACACAGAGCAAACGAGTGAAGGCTGACAGCTTTACAGAGCGGGGCATCTAAGATAAAGTGCCGCGCCTTTCGAGATAAAGCGTTTAGCGTATTGAAAGGTAAAGAAAGAAAAGAAAGAAAAGAGAAAAGAGAAAAGAGAAAAGAGAAAAAACACGGTGAGGTGTCTGAGTGGTCGAAAGAGCACGCCTGGAAAGTGTGTGTACGGCAACGTACCGAGGGTTCAAATCCCTCCCTCACCGCCAATTAAAACAAAAAACAGAAAGAAACCAGCGTCCCATCCGCAATTGCACACCTTAGATTTGAACCCGAAAGAGGGTTCGATTAACTCGCGCAGCGAGTTAAGACAAGGAGCGTAGCGACGCAGCCCCGAAGGGGTTATTACAGCCCTTAGGCTGTAATCATCCACCCCTCCCGGACTACCAGATACACAAAGCACTCAAAAAACTAACCAGCCATCCGACTGCACATACTTTAGATTTGCCCTCTCCCAGGCTACCATTTAGCCGAAAACTCAAAAAAGAAACCAACCCCCACTCATAATCGTATATATACTCGAAACCCAGATTCCAGCAAGACCTCAGCTAAATCAGCGCCAGCCATTGTTTACAGGTTTCATACAATCTACCGAGATAGAAACTCACTATGAAAATTTGGTTTTTTTTCTTTATTTTTCTACTAACAGTGAACGCTGCCGCTAGCCCTTCACAGTCATCACAATGGCAATTTAAGGTCTTACTCGATAACCGTGAAATAGGCACTCATCATTTTACTGTGAGCGAGTCCAATGGACGACAGACCATCCAAACCGATGCCAGCTTCGATGTTAATGTCTTTTTTGTTAACTTATATCGGTATCGACATCAAAGTACCGAAGTGTGGCAAGACAATTGTTTGCGCTCAATTGATTCAGTAACCGATGCCAACGGCAAGCCATTCTTGGTTGAAGGGAATTTAGTGGCAGGGCAGGCTAAGGCTAATTATTTTCAAGTGAATACTGCCGGCACCGAAACAGAATTGCCGCCTTGTGTTATGACCTTTGCCTATTGGAATCCAATATTCCTTGACGAAGAGAAACTGCTCAATAGCCAAACTGGCATCTATGAAGATGTCACTATTACGCGCTTAGGCGAAGAGTCGTTTCAGCTTAACGGAAAGCCAGTGGTCGCCATAAAATACCATATTGATTTAAAAGCCGGACCTATAACACTATGGTATAGCGCTAATAATTTTCGTTGGTTAGCGCTTGAGTCTGTAGCGGCCGGTGGCCGTATACTGCGCTATGAACCTCTAACGATAACATTTAATAGTGGTGACGCTAGCTCGATTACTGATTCACAGCAATAACGCTGTTAATAAGTTTGTGTAAAAAAAACTATGGAACCTAATGCGGATGAAAATAATGTTATTAAATAAACTCTTATTTCTATGCATATTAGTACTGCTCAGTGCTTGCCAGTCTAGCTCTAAGCAACAACCGCTGCGCACCGAAGCCTTTGTTGATCTAAATCGTTTTGCCGGTGACTGGTACGTTATCGCTAATATACCGACCTTTATTGAAGTCGACGCCTATAACGCGATTGAAAGTTATGCAAAGCCAGTGGATGGAAAGATGGCCACCACCTTTACGTTTAATAAAGGTGGCTTTGACGGCGAGAAAAAAACCTATAAACCTATAGGTTTTGTCCGTGAAAATAGCGGCAACGCTGTATGGGGCATGCAGTTTATTTGGCCGATAAAAGCGGAGTATCGCATCGTTTATGTCGATGACGATTACACAGTCACTATTGTTGGCAGAACCAAAAGAGATTACGTTTGGATAATGGCGCGACAACCGTTTATTGCCGATGCTGATTATCAGCAACTATTGAGAATTATTAAAGAAGAGGACTATGATTTAAGTCAGTTGCGTCTTGTACCTCAGCAGGCTGCATCACAATAATGTTTGCGTCCGGCGAACAAGAAAAAAGCTATATGGTGTGTAATATATGATAGGTGATATTTTTTTAGAATGGATTGAGGCTTACCACGAGTATGCTTTTTTTATTATTCCTGCCGTTGCCTTTCTTGAGGCCACAGTTGGTATAGGTCTTTTTGTGTCGGGTGCCATCTTGTTGAGCATTTGCACGGTGTTGTATGCGCAGGATTTTGCCACGCTATGGCAAATGTTACCACTAGCCTTTCTGGGGGCTACTACGGCCGATCACATGGGGTATTTTTTGGGACGCAGATTTGGCCCAGACTTTCATCATACGAGCTTTGCAAAAAAGTATAAAAGCAATTTGGGTAAGGCTGAAGCGCTGCTGTTAAAGCATGGTGAGCTGTCAATTATTATTGGCCGTCTTGTACCGGCGGTGCGCAGCATTGTGCCTTTGCTTACAGGTGTGAGCGGTTTGTCGACAGCTAAGTATATCCGTTATGATATTATTGCTTGTGGCATTTGGGTTTCTGGACTCGGTGTGTTGATAGCCGGTTTTGGTGGTTTGTTTACTTAGTGCTTGTGGTCTTTGTATAGGTTTAGCGCGCGAGGTATTTATCTCGATTAAGCAAAAAATCATCCGTTAACTCGGTAATAGCACTTTGATCGTACTCTCTAAGACCGCTAAGAATTAAGTTCTTCTGACCTTTACCTACCACTTTATGGTTAGATATTAAGCTAAAAGAAAAAACCCCATTGCCGCGCTTACCTTGAACGTCCAATGTGCTGCTGTCTAATCTCAGGCTAATATTTTCTGCCTGCACATCATCCAGTTCAAATGACATGTCCTTGTAAATGATCAGCGGCCTGGCGGGGTTAATCATTACGCCTTGTTCTTGCATGAGTGGAACCAGAATATGAGGAAAGTTCTGCCCTGAAAACTGCACGTAACTTTTCGTTAGTTTAGCAATAGTGTCAGGGTTGTGGTTGCTCTCGCCGGCAGTATCTATGGTTAATATGGTTTTACCGTTTGCGGTGTTGGTAACCTGTTGTTGGCTTTTTTTACTGTCGTTATCTACTTGAGTGTTGTTCGAGTAAATAATGGGTATATCTGCACTGAGCATTTCTAAAAAAGAAAACGTCATTGACGAGTGCAATCCATAGTCGTTTAGCGCAATAGCAAATAATAGATCACCGGGCACGCAAAAGCGTTTTGAGTCGGCATCATGAATCGGATTAAAGTCGCCAGCAACTTGCTTGGCGAAACTACAGCCTTGATTAGCACTAATATTGATTTGATTGTTGGCATCACGGTTCAGATAAGGATCTAAAAAATTCATAAGATTTGATTTTGTATAAGGATAAAAAGAAAGAGTGAATCGAGAAAGAGGAAGCTAATAGCAATTAGCTTCCTCTACTCAGACGTCTATCGAAAACAGCTTACAATATAGCGATAAGCTCAATTTCAAAAACCAGTGCTTGGAATGGGCCAATTGCGCCGCCAGCACCTTGCTCGCCATAGGCAAGTTGGTAAGGAATAAACAGTTTCCATTTTGCGCCAACTTCCATTAACTGAAGGGCTTCTGTCCAACCGGCAATAACGCCATTAACTGGGAATTCAGTTGGCTCGTTACGGCTGTAAGAGCTATCGAATTCATCACCATTAATTAGAGTGCCACGGTAATGTGTGCGAACCGTTGATGTTGCTAAAGGCTTTTCGCCGCTACCCGCTTCTAATACTTCATACTGAAGACCAGATTCAGTAACAGTAACGCCGTCACGCTTAGCATTTTCAGCTAAAAAGGCTTCGCCTTCTTGTGAATGCTCGGCAGCTGCAGCTTGGCTTTCGGCAGCCATAGCGGCTTGAATTTCTTGGAATGCAGCATTAATCGCATCGCCTTCAATTCTTGGTGGCTGATTGTTAAAGCCATCTTTAAGTCCTGCAATGGCAGCAGCAAGCGATACATCTTTAAACGCGGCTTTTAATTGCTGACCCATTTGCATGCCAACGCCATAAGACGCTTTTAATTCTGTGGTTGATAAGTCGATATCAGACATAGTTCTCTCATACGGTTGAGTAAAGTGTGGGTGAGTGGCCAAAAGTACTTATGTTAATAGTGCGTTAGCGGGCCAATCTGTTTTACGAAAGGACAGGGGGAATAAGCGTGAAATAGGGCGTTAACCCATGCTGGCTAGTCGATCCGGCTTTTCGATGCGCGGCATTATACCTGATAATGCTTAAGCTTCTACTGTGACTATTGCCTGATGTAGGGAGTTAGTGCTGTCTTTTAGTGCCTGCTAATAGAGCGGTGAATAGCCAAACCAATACCAATATCGGGACTAGAGTGGAGTACTACGTCTTCGGTGAAATAAACATCTACGACGGTGCTTGGGCTTATTTTTGCACTTAGGCCTATTACCAGCTGGCCAGTTGTATTGCCTAGCTCTTCTGTACTGCTATTGTAAATAGCGGAGTGAGATTCAAGCTGTATCTTTAAAGCTATATTGTCTGTTGCTTGCCAGTTTATGCCGCCACTGCCATAAAACACCCAATCATTTTTAATACTATTTAACAGTCCACCACCCGATATCCATAGTGCGCCTGCTGAAGCATGCCAAGACCAATCTTTAGCATTAGCTATATGTGTTTGGGCGAGTTGAATGCTGGTCGAAAGTGTTGTGGCGCCAGAGCCAGTAAGATGATCTTGATTGCCAGTAGGCAGTTTTACGCCCATTTGAATAAGACTTTTTATTTGGCTGTTACCGGTATTATTAATGTCGTTGTCGTTGCTGTCGTTATTAATGCGATAGCGATAATCAAGCCTTATATCGCCTAGGCCTTTGGTTGATTGATTTATTTCGATCAAATTTTGACCGTTGCGCTGGTAACGGTAATTTAAGGAATTGTCGGGTCGGCTTGCTCTATTACCGTCGGGTAAGCCAAAAATATCATGCCAGCCACTAATGGCATTGTCGGCAAAGCCGCCAGAGTGAGCAATAAAAGGCAGAGTTATGCTTAGATCACTTTGCTCACTCAAGCCAAAGCGCAGTTTAAAAGCAGCGCGATAGATTTCGCCATCAAGAAGAAGGGATTCAGAGCTTTGACCATTTGTAGGCAGTAGCGAGTTAGGGTCTTTTGAGCTGATGCTGGCCATATCGAATACCGATGACCACTGGAATTGATCTTTAGGAATAGTCAAAACGCCTGTGGCTTCTGGAATATCATGGACTTGCACTAAAGGATTTCTATTGGATGAGGGCAGAGGTTGATTACGCCATGGCTCTAATGCTAAAGCGTTTGAAGCTGGAAGCAATAGCGATAACAAGACTGTAAAGGTTACAAGCACCACCGGTTTACGGGTGGTCAGTAAGCGCTTTAAACAAGTCATTGTTTTACCTTTTTTAAGTAATGGGTGTAGCTACTTTTTCTGTTAAGATTTTATACCCTAAATGCATGCAGTTGGTCATAATACTTTGTCTATATTTAAGATTAAATGCGACAATAAAATTCTGTTTATGCTCGTTGAGAGCAGCCAATAGTTAAAACTGAGCTTAACTGAGAGAGTCTGAATTTATGAGTGATAATTTAACCCATTTAAATGCGGCAGGTGAAGCCCATATGGTCGATATTTCTTCTAAAGTGGACTCGCTCCGTATTGCTACTGCGGGTGCTACCGTCACTTTGGGTGCCGCTGCATTTGAGCAGTTGACCAATGGTAATAATAAAAAAGGTGATGTGATTGCCGTTGCCCGTATAGCGGGTATTCAGGCAGCTAAAAAATGCAGTGATTTGATTCCACTTTGCCATCCTCTTATGCTTACATCGGTGGCCTTAACTTTTGACTTGGATGATAAAAGCAATAGCGTTTATGTACGAGCGACATGCAAGATAACGGGGCCGACAGGTGTTGAAATGGAAGCTTTAACAGCGGTGTCTGTTGCGGCTTTAACTATTTACGATATGTGTAAGGCGGTTGATAAGTCGATAGTGATTTCAGATATTGCCTTGATAGAAAAAGCGGGTGGCAAGAGTGGTCATTGGCAACGCGACGCTGAAGTTTAAGGTTTTATTTTATGATTAAAATATTATTTTTTGCTCGTCTAAGAGAGCAGCTGGGTACTCGCGAGTGCAGTGTCACTTGGAGCGATAATATGACTGTGCAGTCGTTAATTAATCATTTACTAACGAATAATGACGATAAGTGGCAGTTATTACTGGCTGACGAAGTTGTGGTTGCCATTAATCAGCAAGTTGTTGGTCGTGACGCTCGCATTAAAGACGGTGACGAGCTCGCTTTCTTTCCGCCGGTCACTGGCGGGTAAGTGTTAATTATGGATATTAACAACGCCTCAAAGCTCTCGCCATTAGTGAGTGTGGTTATTCAATCATCCACCTTTGACGTGCCTGCTGAGACTCGCTTACTCGAAAAAGCCTTGGCGGATAATCGTATCAATATGGGCGCATTAGCGACCTTTACCGGTAGCGTTAGAGGTAGCGAGACAGGTGCTTTTGACGATGCGGCGGCTTATGGTGAGCTATTAGCCTTGGATATTGAGCATTACCCCGCTATGACACAATTAACGATTGAGGCAATAGCTTTAAAGGCTGCTCAGCGCTGGCCTTTTCTGGCTTGTCGGGTAATTCATCGCGTGGGTCGCTTAGCTGTCGGCGAGCCAATCGTCTTAGTGTTGGTGGCTTCGTCGCATCGTAAAGAGGCTTTTGCTGTGTGCGAGTTTATTCTTGATTATTTAAAGACCGCTGCACCGTTTTGGAAAAAGGCGATATTTGAACAAGGAGAGCAGTGGGTTGCCGCTAAAGTGAGCGATACTGAAGCCTTAGATAAATGGTCGCTTCCTTCGCTATAAACCTCAGTATTTAGCGGCTTTGATGGTATAAACAGCGTTGTTATTCAAGTCGCAATCAGATATTGTCCTGATCCATTAAGTATGTCGTCTATCCATGATTACTGCCTCAGTTAACCTTATTCTTATCAATAGCCTACAGGTTATTATTATGTAATAGGGTTAAGCGCTGTTATTGTGTAAATCCTGAGTGTAATCAATGATCAGTTGAATGCTGAGTCGACATCAAGTAAAGCAGTAATAAATTAAGCATCAATAATTAAAAATGAGTTTACCTTTATGAGTATAGATCAGCGTGCGCTTCGAAATGCGCTTGGACAATTTCCGACTGGCGTCACGATTATAACGGCAGATCCAGAAGGTTATGCGCCTTTTGGTGTAACCGCTAATTCCTTTGCTTCGGTTTCATTAGATCCACCACTGGTGCTTTGGAGTTTACAAAAAAATTCAGATACCTTTGATGCCTTTGCTGCAGCGAAACATTTTGCGGTGAATATTTTGAGTGCTGACCAGCAAGATATTTCGAATCAGTATGCGAAGAAGCATAGCCATGGTTTAGACGCTGAACATTATCAGCCTGGTATTGCCGGCACGCCATTATTGAATAATGCGATTGTTAGCTTTGAGTGCGAAGTGGATGTATGTCATGACGGTGGCGACCATATTATTATGGTAGGCAAAGTGCTTGCTATTAGCGACTTGCATGAAGATGATTTAAACAAGACCAGTCCATTAGTTTTTCACGCGGGTAAATATCGCGAATTAATGGCCTAAGGTATAATTTTTAGATTGAGTTGATCGATCTTCAAAAGGGGATAGCTTGAAATTTTGTAGTCAATGCGGAGAATCAGTCGAACATAAGGTGCCGTCGGGAGATAATCGCCCGCGTTATATTTGTTTGGGCTGCGATGTCGTTCACTACCAAAATCCTAATGTGGTTGTTGGCACCATTCCTCTTTATATTGATGATAAAAACGGTGTGCGTGTATTACTCTGCCGTCGAAATATTGAGCCAAGACATGGCTTTTGGACTTTGCCTGCAGGTTTTCTTGAAAATGACGAAACTAGTAGTGAAGGTGCACATAGAGAAACCATAGAAGAGTCTTGCGCCAATATAAATAACTTATCGATTTACCGTGTATTTAATGTTGCCCATGCCAACCAAATACATATGTTCTTTCGCGCCACAATGTTGGACGACAGTTTTTCGACAACCTCAGAAAGCTCTGAAGTCCGTTTGTTTGGTTTTGATGAAATCCCTTGGGCTGAATTGGCTTTTCCTACGGTACATAAAGCGTTGTTAGATTTGGTCGATGATCATGCCGATGGACAGTTTGCGATTGAGATGATTGATGTTGAAGAAAGTTATTGGCGACAAATGAAAGCGCCTGTTAAATAAATATTTGCCCAGTGAACAACCATGATGGAAATGCTTTAACTTATGTTCAACACACTTGATCCACTTTTAGTTAGCGTTTTAGCCGCTTACTCCTTTGTATTAGTGGCGGCCATTATGCTGGGTGGTAAACTACCCACGCTAATAAGAATGACGCATACGCGCACTCAGTTAGTCATGAGTTTTGTTTCTGGCTTGATGTTGGGCATTGCGATTTTTCACCTTCTACCTCACGCCATTTATACCATTGCCAGTGATCAAGCGGTAGAGATTGCCGCGCGCTGGACCATGCTTGGTTTGCTTGTTATGTTTTTATTGTTGCGCGTTTTTCATTTTCATCATCATGACTTGAGTGATGATGCGCACGAAAGTCAATGTGTTGAGCATGTCGGTGATGATCATGCTCATCATCACCATGATAAAAGCTCATCGACCAAGCCAGTAAGCTGGATGGGTATTGCTCTGGGCTTAACGATTCATACCATGATTGATGGGGTTGCTTTGGCCGCCAGTATGCAAGCCGATTGGTCATTGCTATCTGATAATCAAAGCCTAACGGTATTGGTTGGCTTGGGTGTGTTCTTAGCCATTTTATTGCATAAGCCCTTAGATGCACTAACGATATCTTCTTTGATGAGTGACAGTGGTGCCAGTAAAACTAAGCGTCGCCTGGTGATGTTTGGCTTTGCCATTATTTGCCCGTTAAGTGCCTTTGCCGCCTTATGGGGTATTAATTTTATTAGTAGTGGTCATGGGTTGTATGTTGGTGCGGCGCTGGCTTTTTCTGCCGGTGTATTTTTATGTATTTCGCTCAGCGATTTACTGCCAGAAGTGCATTTTCATAGCCATGATCGATTGAAGATGACCATAGTATTACTCTTAGGTGTAGGTCTTGCGTTGGCGCTAGTTAGTGTTGAGCCAGTGCATCGTCATAGTGAGGCTGAGGTCGCCATAGAGATAAAGGCTGAGAGTGATTTATATAGCATTCATCATCATTCTGAAACTATGCATTAAATTGACTCGAGTATAAAAAAAGAGATCGGATATGAATATAACGATTTTATTGGCACTGATAATTATCGCGCTTGCTTTTAGTTGCTTGCTGTTGTTGTTTCGTGGGCAAAAAACGGCCTTACAACACCAAGCTGAACTTCAAGCGCTAGAGTCGGGATCTGTTATTGTTGCCTCTGAAAAAAAGCATTTGCAAGAAGATAAAGCGCAGTTACAAGATGAGCTTCGAGCACTGCAAGCCAGTTATGCTGAGCAAGGTACGCGTTACGCCGAGTTAGAGGCTAGGACATCTGCAGAACAAAAATCACTGGATGAAAAAATTGAGTTACTAAAAAAGAATCGTGAGCAGTTAAGTGGTGAGTTTGAAAATTTAGCGAATCGTATCTTTGATGAAAAAGCCCAGAAGTTTGAGCGCAACAGTAAGCAATCTTTAGAAAGCACCTTATCGCCACTTAAGCAGCAACTCACAGACTTTCGGACTAAGGTCGAAGAGGCTTATAGCACTGAGAGCAAAGAGCGTCATTTGCTTAAAGAGCAGATTACTCAGTTACGAGAAGATAGCTTGAAAATTGGTGAAGATGCTAACAACCTTACTCGTGCTTTAAAGCATGATAACAAAGCACAAGGTAACTGGGGCGAGCTCACCTTAATTCGTGCGTTAGAAATGTGTGGCTTGCGCGAGCCCGAAGAATACGAAACACAAGTAGCCATGAAAGCTGAAGATGGCTCAAAGCAGATTCCAGATGTAGTGGTGCATTTGCCTGGCGGTAAAGACGTGATTATCGATTCAAAGGTCTCGCTATTAGCCTATTCGCGTTATTTTGAAGCAGAAGATGATCAGCAGCGTCAGTTAGCGCTAGATGAGCATGTAAGCTCAGTACGTGCGCATATTAAGGGCTTGAGCAATAAGAATTACGATAGTCTTGTCGGCGTTAATACGCTGGACTATGTAATGCTGTATATACCTATTGAAGGCGCCTCAGCCTTAGCGCTACAAAATGATAAAGACATTTGGGGCGATGCCTACAGTAAAAATATTGTCTTAGTGAGCCCAACTAACTTGCTGGCTATACTGCGTTCGGTTGAGACCATTTGGCGTCATGAGCGACAGAATAAAAATGCTGAAAAAATCGCTTTAGAGGCGGGTAACTTGCATGATAAATTCGTTTCTTTTATCGAATCATTAGAAGGTATAGGCAGCCATTTAGAAAAAGCACAAACAGCTTATGATACGACCTTTAAGCGCTTGTCTACTGGTAGTGGTAATTTAATACGCCGCGTCGCTATTCTTAAAGACCTAGGCGCTAAAACGAAAAAAGATTTACCCGATACGTTATCGATTGATGACGAAAGCTAAAGTATATTATTGACTCTGTAGAGGTTCTTAACATGGCATTACCTAAGTTGGGCAATTTAGCGCCCGCATTTACACTGCACAATCAGGATGATGTTAAAGTCAGCTTAAAAGACTTTAAAGGCAAGAAGAATGTTGTCGTTTATTTTTATCCTAAAGCCAGTACGCCAGGCTGTACGGTTCAGGCCTGTGGTATTCGTGATAGCGAGAAAGAGCTAGCTGCATTAGATACAGTTGTACTAGGCCTTAGCCCTGACCCCGTTAAGCGTTTACAAAATTTTATTGTAAAGCAGTCACTCAATTTTGATCTGCTCTCGGATGAAGGGCATGTGATTGCCGATAAATACGGTGCTTGGGGGCCTAAGAAATTTATGGGCCGTGAGTATGATGGTATTTTGCGTAGCAGTTTTATTGTCGGCAAAGACGGTAAGCTCAAGCATATTATGGATAAAGTTAAAACTAAGACGCATCATGATGATGTGATGGCTTGGATTAAAGGTAATTTGTAGTGGGCTAGTGGGTAGCGAAAGGCTAACCATTACAGTTAAAATAACATCAGTTTCTAAAATATTTATTTAATTTAATGAGGTTTACAATGGGTTTATTTATTAGTCAGGCGCATGCGCAAACAGCTGGAGCACAGCCGCAAGGTGGCGTTGCAATGCAAATGATCTTCTTACTCGGTCTTTTTGTTTTCTTTTACTTTATTGCTATTCGTCCTCAGCGTAAACGTCAGAAAGAGCATGATTTATTAGTCGGCGGCCTACAAAAAGGCGATGAAGTAGTAATGACTAGTGGTTTATTGGGTAAAGTTAGAAAAATTGAAGGTGATTACCTTGTTTTAGAAGCGGCTGATGGCATGGAATTGAAATTCCAGCGTATAGCGGTTCATGCTGTATTGCCTAAAGGTACGCTTAAAGCTGTTTAAGTAGCTTGTTAAAGGCGGTTAATCACTAGCTGCCTTTTTATTTTTAAACAGAACGCAGAAAAAAGCGCATTGAGCGCGAACGTTTTCTCGTCCAATCAAATGCCAGCTATGCTGGCTTTTGTCTAAATGGGGTATTGAGATGGCCGACACCTTAATTAGCACTTTAATTAATTATCCTCCTCGTATTCAGCTGGCTCATACGCCAACACCGCTGCAGCCTTTGCGGCGTCTTCAAAAACAGATTGGCGGCCCGCTAATTTGGTTAAAGCGCGATGATATGACAGGCTCGACTTTGAGCGGTAATAAGGTGCGCAAGTTAGAGTTTATTGCCGCTAAAGCGCTCGCCTCGGGTTGCGATACGCTAATTACCTGTGGTGGCATTCAATCAAATCATTGTCGTGCTACGGCCTTAGTTGCCGCCCAGCTGGGCCTTAAGTGTCATCTGATTCTACGAGGCTTGCCAAAATCAACGCAAGCCAGTGATGGAAACCTTCTGCTCGATGAGCTTTCTGGCTGCAGTATCAGTTATCACTCGCCAGCCGTTTATGCATCAACCTTAGACCGGCTCTTTACTCAAGTATCTAACGATTACACGAAAGCGGGGCATAAGGCTTTTGCTATACCTACCGGTGGTAGTGATGGCGATGGACTTTGGGGATATATTGCTGCTTGTGATGAGATGCGCCAAGACTTTACTGACCAGAATATATCGCCAACTGCAATCATAACGGCCTCAGGTTCTGGCGGTACGCAAGCTGGTTTAGTAGTGGGTGCGTCGTTACTGGGCATGCAGGCTAATATTTATGGCGTTAATGTCTGCGATGATGAGCAGTATTTTATCGATAAAATTAAAGATGATATTGCCGATTGGCAATTAAAGTATCCTTCACAAAGTGCATTTGAAGTGACTGCTTCTATGATACGAATGATTGACGGCTATGTAGGCGCAGGTTACGCGAAAGCAGGGCAGTCGGTGATTAATACGATTGCTTTGCTAGCTCGGGCTGAGGGAGTTGTTTTAGATCCGGTATACTCGGGTAAGGCTTTCGACGGTTTACTGCAAGAAATAGGCGGGGGCCGTTTCGCCGCCGATAGCGATATTGTGTTTATTCATACCGGCGGTGTGTATGGGCTGTTCCCTTACAAGGCAATGTTTTCTCAATTGCCCGAAAAATCCTAGTTAGCTTCCGTTTGCTGAGGCGTGATATTTTGGAACTCATCAAAGTCCGCAAGCGCAGGATTATCAGACAACTTAATAAACGTACTTAGCGCATTCTGCATTTGTTTTTCACGCATAAATGCGTAGCGCTGTGCAGTTAATCCACTCATTTGAAGCTGATCTTTTAATATCACTGGGCGAATAAAAACCATTAAGTTGTTCTTTCTTTTACTGACTGAATTCGATCTAAACAAACGGCCCAGTAGTGGGATGTCTCCGAGCAACGGCACTTGCGTGCGGGTAGTGACATCATCTTCGCGTATTAATCCACCTAACACTAATACTTGTCCATCGCGTATAAGCGCGCTGGTTTTTATTTCTGTCTTTTCAGTAATTAAATCGGCCGCTTGGCTATTAGCAGTTTGCGAGACATTCTCTGTTGTTTGTTCAATCTCTAAAGTAATGGAGTCGCCTTGATTAATACGAGGTGTGACATTGAGTGTTATACCAATATCTTGACGCTGAATCGTCTGAAAGGGGTTTGCGGTTGTGGAGCCTGCTGATGTAGAGCTTCCAGTAATAAAGGGTACGCTTTGGCCGACTAATAAACTGGCTTCTTCGTTATCGAGCGCAACAATAGTAGGTGTCGACATAATATTGGATTTGTTACGGGTTGTGATAGCGCGCAGAGCAGCGACTAAATTTCCGTCTTTTAAGTATCCATAGGTTAAGCCTGAGTTGCTCAATACGCCAGCGGCTAGCTGGGTATTTGACGGGCTGTCGTCTGAGCCAGACGATATGGCTGCACCAAATATATTGTTAAAGCTAGCGTTAGCAGCGGGTACATTTACCGCGCCAACACCGCCAGTGCGGTTTTCTTCATAAATCTCTGAGCCGCCCCATACCACACCAAAATCTTCACCGGCATCACCCGAAACCTGAACCACAACCGCCTCGATTAATACTTGAGCGCGCTGTATGTCGAGCTGCTTAATTACCGATTTAAGATTGCTAATAAGCCCTGGAGGGCCAGTCATAACGAGTGCGTTGGTTGTTTCGCTCGATTCAATGCTAAAGCTCTGGGTTGATTCTGATTTGCTGTCTTTAATAACGCTGTCGCCCACACTTTTAAGAATCGGTGTAATTTCAGACGCTTCAATATAGTTTAGATAGACCACTTGTGTATTGCCGCCACCCTCAAGCGGTAAATCTAACTTTTTAATTAAGTCTTTAATTTGTTGGCGTTTACTGGCATTGCCTGTAATAAGAATAGAGTTCGATCGTTTATCGACTGCAAATTCAACTTTATCTTTATCTGTGAGGCCTGGCTTATTACCGCTTAGGGATTTAACGACTTTACTTAACGTTGCCGATATCTCATCGGCAGACGCGTATATGATAGGAATAATGTCGAGATCAATTTTATTTTCTGACTTATCGAGTAGTTCGATAACGCGGGTTATCTTTGTAATATTTCTCGCTGAGTCGGCGATGATAAGTGTATTCGTTTGGTTGAAGCTGGCGATATGGGAAGAGGCAGGTATGAGAGGTCTCACTAAGGCCATAAGTTCTGTGGCGCTACTATGTTCTACATCAATAATAGCGGTAACCATGCTGCCGTTACGGGTTTGCTCACCCATAAATGGGATGCCATCGACTTTTGCTTCAGTTGCAGGAATGATTTTTACCACGCCGTCAGTTTCTACTGCGGTAAAGTTATTCAATCGTAAAACAGTTAAAAAGAGTTCATAGGCTTCATCAGGAGAAATGGTGCGTGAAGAAAGAATAGTCACGGTGCCCTTTACCGATCTATGAATAACCATATTTTTGCCGGTTCTATTGGCAACCCATTGAATAAAGCCTTGGATATTAGCATCGCGCATATTGAGAATAAATTGCTCTTCAGCGGCTTCTATTTCTACACCTTGTTCTTCAGGGGCGACGTCTTGAGCATAAGAGGTATTTGAAAACGAGAGCATTAAGCAAGCGATAGCGATTAGGCTAGCAGGCAAGCTAAAAGCCACTGCATCAATAGACTTTTTTATTTGTGTGATTATCATATTCTCGACTTGCAATTAATTCACCTTTTACGGCAGTTGCGATACGTTTATGACAGCCCCAGCATCGTTAAGGCGCGGCTAATTAAATGGCTATTTCTTCTTTCGTAAATTATTAATGCGTTCGCGAATCGCTTTTCTTCTCTCTTCTTTCTCTTGTGGTGATTGAGACATAATAGAAAAGTTTGGCGAATTCTTATCGTTTTTTTTGATTTCTGGAAAATACAGGGTCTCAAAAATGCCATTTCGAGTCAGGACGACTTTGTTTTCATGAATCGATTTTAGAATGGCATCACCGGGTAAAGTATCGCCGATAGCGTAGTGCTGCGAATTTTTTTTGTCGTCTTCAATTATCGCACCGGCATTGATCTCATTTTGAGCCGTAAACGCACCGCGTAAAATAAGCTCAAGCTTAGTTTCTGGCAGTTCATCGATAACAATGACGGGCTTAGCATTAGCGACACCGAAGAAGTGCCGCTCGCCTATGCCGTTGCTATCAATAAGAGAGGTGCTTTGGCTTGGGGTGCTTCGAGCAATATCAAGGGTAGGCTTAAACAGCAATGTGCTCATTAGCATGCCGGTGCTCCACAATGTAATCATTATTGCGACGGCAATAGCCGAACAACTCAGTGCGACAACTGGGTTGTTGAATAGGCTTTGTAATGATGTAGGTAATATTGATCGCATTCTAAATATGTTAGATTCTTTGCAGCGCTAATTTATGGTTAGTTATGACAGCGCTTTTATAACGGTAATTAACGATGCCAATCAATGTTCATTATAGACTGCTAAATCTGTAAAGCGCTCGCATAAGGCTTTAAAATATCCAAAAACTTGCTAATTTCCAACAATTTACCCGTGAATCATCAAAAGTATTGTCAATTTTAGCGGCAGAGCTCAAAAAATCTTTTCGATGCCATATACTGTGTGTATTCTGACGTTTACATTGAGCGCTGGATGTTACTTTACGATAGATCTGGCGTCTATCAATTAGACTACTTATTGATCTGCATGATTTTTGAGCGCTACTGCATTTTTATTCTCTTTTTCGGCAGCTCAGATTGATTGAATGAATTTTGGGTGCAAGTATTAAAAAGAGATGCTAGATAATGATGTTGGTTAAACATTTGGGGTTTAAATATTGGAAAGTTATATAAATTCGCTCTTGGGTACCGGAGACGGTTCGGGCCAAGATTCAGATCAGAAAGATATCCTGGATAATGATCCAACCAAGGATCAGGATCTCCAACAGGCAATTTCGTCTGAAGAAAGCGACGCGCTTGAATCACAAGTTGATGAGACGGCAAGACCGTTGCTGCCATTTCCATTTGCAAAACGCTGTGGCGGCTTTGTTTTGGATGATGGTATTAAAATTACGCTCTACCATAAGGAGACTATTGGTCAGAGTGTGGTTGCAGAAATTCAGCGACACCTTGGTGTCAGCTTTATTTGTGAGGCGGTAAAAGAAAGCCGCTTTGATGGCTTGTTAGCACAGGCTTATGAAAGCCGTAATAATGAAGCCATGCAAATGGTGGAAGATCTTGGCGACGAGATGGATTTAGCCAGCTTGGCTGATTCTGTGCCAGAATCTGAGGATTTACTTGAGCAGGAAGACGACGCTCCGATTATTCGATTAATTAATGCCTTGTTAACCGAAGCCGTAAAAGAGAACGCGTCTGACATCCATATTGAAACTTTTGAAAAACGTTTAGTTGTTCGTTATAGAGTTGACGGTGTTCTGCGTGAAGTGGTTGAGCCCAAACGAGTATTAGCGCCATTACTGGTGTCGCGTATTAAGGTTATGGCGAAACTGGATATTGCCGAAAAACGTGTTCCACAAGATGGTCGTATTTCGATTCGTATTGGTGGTCGTGAAATCGATTTGCGCGTATCGACAATGCCATCAAGTAATGGCGAAAGAGTGGTTATGCGTCTGCTCGATAAGCAAGCTGGACGTTTAAATTTATCATCGCTGGGCATGGAGAAAAAAGAGTTAGCGCGATTCAAAAAGATTCTGCATCGCCCGCACGGTATTGTGTTAGTCACTGGCCCTACAGGCTCTGGTAAAACAACGTCTTTATATGCTGGTTTGAGTGAGCTTAATGATGCCTCGCGTAACATTCTAACCGTTGAAGATCCGATTGAATATAATATTGAAGGTATTGGTCAGACGCAGGTTAACAATAAAGCTGAAATGACCTTTGCTCGTGGCTTGAGAGCCATGTTGAGGCAGGATCCTGATGTCGTAATGGTTGGTGAGATTCGTGACTCTGAAACTGCTGATATTGCGGTTCAAGCAAGTTTGACGGGACATTTAGTCTTGAGCACATTGCACACTAATACAGCCGTTGGTGCGGTAACACGAATGTTTGATATGGGCGTTGAGCCGTTTCTATTATCATCCAGTTTGGTCGGTGTAGTGGCGCAGCGTTTAGTTCGAGTATTATGCCCCGATTGCAAAGCGCCTTATTTACCCGATAATAGCGAGCGTGAATTCCTTGGCTTGGGTGAGCATGTTGGCCACTCAATGTTTAAACCTGTAGGCTGTAAGCGATGTAATAACAGTGGTTATCGTGGTCGAAGGGGTATTTATGAAATTGTCTCAGTTGATAGTAATATCCGCCGTATGATTCACGACAAAGTAGCTGAAGATGTCATGATTAAAGAAGCGCGTTTAGCGGGTCGAAGCATTCTTGATGACGGAAAAGAGAAAGTGTTAGAAGGGATTACCACAGTTGAAGAAATTTTACGTGTTACGCAAGAGGGTTAGCTAAGTGGCTGCTTTTAGCTATAAAGCGCTCGACGCGGGCGGCAAGCAACAAAAAGGTGTATTGGACGCAGATAGCGCACGGCAAGTGCGACAGCAGTTGCGTGAGCAAGGGTTAATGCCTTTAGATATTACTCCTGCAGGTCAGTCGGATGAAAAGCAAAAGGCTGGCAGTGTTGGTTTTAGCTTTCGTCGCCCCTCCTTAAATACCGCTGATCTTGCTTTAATTACTCGTCAAATGGCGACGCTCGTTGCTGCAGGCATACCCTTAGAAGAAGCGTTAGGAACCATTGCCAAGCAATCTGAGAAAGCCAGAGTAAACGGAATATTACTGGCTGTGCGCTCTAAAGTGTTGGAAGGTTATACCTTGGCCGATGCTATGGCTGAATTCCCTAGTGTATTTAATAATTTATATCGTTCCACTATTCAAGCGGGTGAGTCGGCAGGTTTTCTTGATTTAGTCATGGAGAAACTGGCGGATTATACCGAAGCCTCACAGGCCTCTCGTCAGAAAGTACAAATGGCGATGATCTATCCTGCCATTTTATTTTTTATGGCAATTGGCGTTGTTACCTTGCTGATGGTTTTTGTGGTGCCCGATGTGGTCAAGGTCTTTAATACTCAGGGGCAAACGCTGCCGTGGATAACACAGGTACTTATCGCTACGAGTGATTTTATTGTTAACAAAGGCTGGTTATTATTTATTGGTATAGTGCTTTTTGTTTCCGCTATTAAATCGGCCTTGTCTAAGCCTGAAATACAAATTAAGTGGCATCGAAAAATACTCAGTTTACCTTTAATAGGAAGGTTATCTCGTGGCACTAATACTGCTCAGTTTGCCAGTACCTTAAGTATTTTAACCGCCTCGGGAGTGCCGTTAGTTGATGCCTTGAAAATTGCTGGGCAGGTTTTAGCTAATCACTGGCTAAGACGTCGCGTGAATCAGGCTACTCAGCAAGTGCAAGAAGGTACTAGCTTAAATAGAGCTTTAGCAGAGGGTGGTTACTTTCCGCCAATGATGCTGCATATGATTGCTAGTGGCGAGCAAAGTGGTGAGCTTGATAAAATGCTGGAGCGAATAGCAACAGCTCAACAACGAGATTTAGAAGGTCTTATTGCCGTGATGCTTGGCATTCTTGAACCGCTCATGCTTTTACTTATGGGCGTTTGTGTTTTCGTGATTGTGGTGGCAATTTTATTGCCTATCGTCAATCTTAATTCTATCGTTTAACTTAACCATTACTAAGATAACTAAGAAGGTATTATGAATTTCGCTAACGGATCTCAGTTCGCTAAAAACCAACAAGGCTTTTCTCTCATTGAAGTGCTGGTTGTTGTCGTTATTATGGGTATGCTAATTGGTTTGATTGGCCCTAATGTTTTGGGGCAGGTAGATCGCGCAAGAGTTACAACGGCTAAAGCGGATATCGCTACATTATCGCAGGCATTGGATATGTATAAGTTAGATAATCATTTTTATCCGACGACAGATCAAGGTCTTGAAGCATTGGTTAAAAAGCCTCAGGCTTCACCGTCGCCTAAAAATTGGAATTCACAAGGCTACCTTAAAGGCAGTGAGTTGCCGTTAGATCCATGGGACAATGATTATGTTTATCTTAGTCCTGGAGAAGGTTCAGAGCCTTATGAGTTGATGAGTTTAGGTGCTGATGCGCGTGTAGGTGGTGATGGTTATGCGAGTGATATTAGCAGCTGGGATCGGTAGTTATTCGGCCAAACAATATTATGGATAATACGGCAGAGCTTTCAACAACTGCAACGGCAAATAGCTTTGCTGTTAATAAAAGTACTACGGTTAATGAGCGTGCTGCAGGCAGTGGAATCTACACAGGTTTTGCCAATAAGTCGGGAGGTTTTACGCTTATTGAGCTTTTGGTTGTGCTCGTCATTATCTCTATGTTTTCGGGCATGATTGTATTGTCTATAGGCGATAATTTTTCTCGCGAGCTTCGTTCTGAGGCTGAGCGTTTTCAACGCCTAGTTGTTGCTGCTTCGGATGAAGCTATTTTTACCTCTTCGCAGTTGGGTGTAGCTATTGATAAAAGCCAATACTCCCTTGTACGCTTTGATCCAGTTAGCCAAAGCTGGCTACCTCTTACGGGTCAAGCTTTTCGTCTGCATTCTTTACCTGAATCTATGAAAATGTCTTGGAGTATTGAAGGTTTTTCGCGGCCTGGTAGTGATGATGCACCGCAGGATATTAATTTTGGTGATGGCAATAGTTCTGATAGTGATGAAGACGACAATGACAATGACAGAGTTGGGGCCTATGGCTTATCTGATGAAAGTGATATTGACGCAGAAAATATTGCCCAAAAGGATATTGCCCATAAAAAAATCACGCCGCAAATTTTGATGCTAAGTTCAGGCGAGGTAACGGTGTTTACTATTGAGTTTTCTGCTATTGAAGCTGTGGCCAACAATTATGTTGTTTCAGTAATAAGTGATGGTTTTTCTCTACCGTCAATTAAATCTATTCAAGATGATTAATACGCTAAATTTAGAAGCCCAGTAATACTAGCTTTTGTTGAGTAATAAATAGTTTGAAGGTGAATGCGACCCTCAAGTTGACGTAAACGCTGAAGCTAGAATCTAAGCTAGAATTGAAGTCGGAAGTAATGTTGAGTGAAAGCTAAAACGAAATTAAAAGCGAATTCAAAAAATAGTGGTTTTACGCTAATAGAAATTATGGTGGCAGTGGCCGTGCTGGCGCTTTCGGGAGTGGCCTTGCTTGGAAATATAGGTCAGGCAACACGTGATTTAGCCACCATAAGCGATAAGGCCGAAGCCTTGTATATTGCTGAATATGCATTAAATACCGCGTTACTTCAAAAAGACTTTCCTGATACGACTAATGAAGAAGAAACGATTACTCATGCCGGTCGAGAGTGGCGTATTGAGTTAATTGTTAGTGAAACACCCAATGAAAAAATGCGTCGTATTGATGTTATGGTTCGGCCTAATGAACGACGCATGGCTAGCAATCAATCGGCAACCATTTTATTAAGCGGCTTTAGAGGGGACATTTTTTGAAGTCCTTGGCTAATCATTTATTTCCAATTTCTGTCGTACTAGAGACTCATGCTCTAGAGACAAAAGTGCTAGAGACTAAAGCTATAAAGCCTAGCGCTATAGCTCCGACGATTAAACGCCATAAGGGGTTTACCTTAATAGAAGCGTTAGTGGCGATGTTTATCTTCGCGTGGATAAGTCTTGCTGCTTATCAGATTTTAGACCAGGTCGTTATTGCGCAAGAAGTTAATCAGCGCAAGTCGGCCGCCGTAGCTCGAGTGCAGCGAGTGAGCTGGCAGCTTGCTTCTGATTTTCGTCAAATGGTGAATAGGCCCGTTTGGCAGGGGCAGGGTAATCAGCTTGAGCCGCTTTTATTTGCTACCGGTGATTATCTTATTGAGTTTACACGTGGTGGTTGGTCGAACCCTCTACAGTGGCCACGTAGTGACTTGCAGCGTGTCGCCTACTTACTCGATTACCATCCCGAAGCTAAGGATTCTGATAGTGAATTCTATAATGATGAGCGTCTTTATTTAATTCGTTTGTATTGGCAGGTGTTAGATCGCTTAGAAGATAGCGAGCCACAACAGCAAGTTTTGATTGGAGGCGTTGTTGATTTTCGTACACGTTTTTGGGATCAAGCGACGAAAGAGTGGGGAGATGTTCCTGTGCCAACATTCGAATCAGTAGCTGTCTCTGCTTACGATGCGCCCCTAGCTGTAGAAGTCAGTATTGTTTTTGAAAATGAAGATGTGATGACGCACATCTTTAGAGTGTTATAACCCATGTTATATAAAAAAAATGCTATAAAAACCACTTATTATCGACAACCATCTCGCTTTAAAGAGGCGGGTGGCCGAGGCAAGCAAGCGGGTGTGGCGCTTATAACCGTATTGCTCGTCTTTGCTATTGCGACATTAATTACCTCAAAAATTATTATCGGCAAAGTGCTTGATGTGCAGCGCACAACCGGCATGATTAATCGAACGCAGGCTTATTATTATGCGCTTGCCGCAGAAGATTTAGCGATATTAGCTTTGCAAGAAAATATTAAACAAGACATTAAAGACGCACCACAAGGTGATCATCTCGATGAGTTCTGGGCTCAAGGCCCCATGCCATTTGAAATCGATAATATTGGTTCTGTGCTAGTGAGCATCGTCGATATAAATCGCTTTTATAATATTAACAATTTGATGCAATACAATAATAAAGTGAGTCTTTATGAGCTTGAGCGTTTTCGCGGTCTGTTGGTTGAGTTAGACCTTGACGAGGGGCTTGCCGATAATCTAAGGGATTGGTTAGACGCTGATGATAGAGATGACGGCTTTTCTAGTGATGGCGAGGCTTATATCAATCAGGAGCCAGGCTACTTAGTGGCTAACCAGCGGTTAACTGATGTGTCAGAGTTGCGTTTGATTAATGGTTTTGATGCTGATGTTATGGCTGTTCTGTTGCCGCATATTTCGGCTATTAAGACATACGGGGTTTTACCCATTAATGTTAATACCGCTACGGTCTATGCGCTTGCAACATTACAAGTGGCTTCTGTGGGTAATAAATCAGGCAGTAATGAAGGCATCGGTTACTCCAATGCCTTGGATATTATAGGGACACGAAAAGAGCCTTTTACGAGTATGGGCGATTTTTCTAATCGTGTTTCGCTTCCCAATTTACAAGCGTCAAGCCAATTGAATCCAGGGACAAAAAATCAAGCGTCATCGGTATCATCATTATTAGCGGCTTATTCTCACACCAGCGAATATTTTGAAATTAATATTCGAGCTAACTATGCTGGCAGTATTGCTTATCTTTCGACCATTGTACGTCAAAAGGGTTATGGTGAAGATGCGAAATTCATTGTGTTATCACGACGAGAGACGGATAATTCTTATCGTTTTATTGAAGCTGCTTCAGGTTCTTAGGTCTTAGTTATGCCTAAGGCTGTGTGATGTCTTTTAGAGTGGGCGGGATCTAGGCTGCAATCTCAATATTACATGAAATAAATAGCCTCGGGCTGGCTTTCTAATGCTCGTTAAGGTCGGTCTGCCTATTAATAAATGCTATGCTTGTGGCCTGTTTATAAGGGATGAGCAAGCAGTGATTTAGGCTTTTAAGCAGAGTCTTTTTTATAGACAGCAAATAGACGGTCAGTTGCTGATCAATATTAATAAATTGGTTTGTGTGTCAGTTTAGATATATACATGCAAATTAAAAAAACATTTTTCACTAAATAGTAAAGAATATATGTCAGATTTTTTATGTTTACGCTTTAAACAAGTCGATATCCATGAGTTTAGTCCTGTGGTTTGGTCTGTGTTATCGGCTGATGGTCGAATTCATGCTTCGGGTAATTGCTTACTAGAAGATGTTGCAAAGCAAATTCCTGAATCCAAAGCGCTGCGTCGTAATATATTAATTGTTCCTAGTAGTGCAGTATTACTTACCGCTACAAATGTACCTATCAAGCAGCATCGCCATCTAAAGCAAGTGTTAGGCTTTGTTGTTGAAGAGCAAATCATAGATCCTATAGAAAGCATGCACCTAGCAACGCCTGTTTATCATGCCAGCGAGACAGTGCATATTGCGGCAGTTAAGCGAGAGTTGCTGGAGTCATGGTTAAGCGCGTTAGAAACTCAAAAAATATTACCTGATTATTTATTTGTTGATGTGCTTTGTGTTCCTCAAAAAGCTGGAGATTGGCAGCTATTGTTTGAGGATAATAAGGTCTTATTCAGAGATTCCGATTACAGCGGCATGCGGTTAGATGAAAATACGGCCCAGTCGGTTCTTCAGTTAGCTATCTCTGCCAGTACACCATCTAGCTTGGTTCAAGCCGATAATAAAGATGAGTCTGATAATCTTGCAGCATTCGTTGATAGCGATAATGAACAGACTTCTGTCGATACGCATTCCTCTATATCGCTCAATAGTATTGCATTGCTATTAGCTGAGGCAGATAAATCTTTAAATGTCAGTTCAGATTCAAACGCTGATTCTGAATTATCCGCCAAGCAAGATGGTGATTCATTAGATGGTTTATTAGATGAATCTCTGGATCCTATGCACATTATTACGCCTGCAGAATTCAAAACTGAGCTAGGTGATTTTATCCGTTCAGAAAATATTGATACTCGTGAGGTTGTCTATACAGAGTCTTGCTCCGATTTGTTGGCTGTTAATGCGGTGCATACTGTCGAAACGACGCTGAACTTATTGCAAGGTGAGTTTAGTCCGATTAGTGCTAATGCGGCTAATCGAAAGTTTATCCGTAAATCCGGAGCCATTATTTCTGCCTGTGTTGCCGTGTTTTTAGTCGTGACAATGGCGGGTGGTTTTTATCTTAATGTAAAAGCTGATCAATACTTTGATGATAGCGTGACCATTTATCGCAGTGTTTTTCCTAAGCAGAAAAAAGTGATTGACCCAGTGAAGCAAATGCAGCGTCAGCTTGCAGGTAAAACCATGGGCGGAACCACATCAGATTTCCTTCCATTACTTGATGCGGCTTCGCGTGCTTTATCCAATTTAGAAACAGAAGTGCCATCTACGATTGGGCAGTTACGTTACGATAACCAACGCGGTCATATTATTATTGATTTGCGAGTTAACAGTATTGATATTCTTGAATCCTACAAAGAGCAATTAACAGCGGAGTCTTTGACCGTTGATATTCTTTCGGCCAATCAAGATCAAGAAATGGTGAATGGGCGTATGCAAATTAGTCGCTAATTGATAGCGGTTTTTTAAAGTCATTTGTTAATTGAAGTGAATAGACAAGAAATACTAGGTAAATCCCATGAGTGAATTAAAACAGCGGCTTAGTGATGAAGTTGATCAGTTAGTAGGGCGCGTTCGTGCCAATAAAGGTTTTCAAGAGCTAGAGCAGAAATATCATGCTCTGACTGAGCGCGACCGATTATCATTAAATGTTTTAGTGCTGTTTTTATTATCTTACCTTTTCTTCAAAATGATTTTGTCACCCGCATTGGGTTATTTGACGTCTGCAAGTCAGTCCTATGAGCGTCAACTAGAAAGTTATGAGTGGATGGTTGCCCAAGAGCCGATAGTTAAAGAAATGCTGATTGACACGAGTAGCGAGCGTGAAGGCTCTTTGCTAAGTATCGCCTCTTCAACAGCCAAAAAACACAATCTTAATTTTAGTCGCTTTGAGCCTTTAGATGGTGATCGAGTAAGGTTGCGCTTAGAGCAAGTAAAATTTAATGACCTGGTCAGCTGGCTTACTGAGCTTGAATCTGAAAAAGGTGTGAGTGCTGTTGATATTTCATTGGATAGTGCCAGTCCCGGCTATGTCAGTGTTCGCCTCACGTTACAAGGTTAAAGCATGTACCAGAATTTTTTTGGGCTTCATGAAAAGCCGTTTTCAATAGCTCCCGATCCTCGGTATCTTTATATGACCGACCAGCACCGTGAGGCGTTGGCGCATTTGTTGTTTGGTATCGGTGACGAAGGCGGTTTTATTTTATTAACAGGTGACATTGGTACTGGCAAGACGACCATATGCCGAAGTTTATTGAATCAGCTGCCTGATAATGCGGATATCGCATTTATAGTTAATCCGCGTTTATCAGTGAATGAGTTATTGCAGTCTATTTGCGATGAGCTAGGTATTGCTTATGCCGAAAACAGCTCTATTAAAGTGTTAGTTGATAATCTAAACCAGTTTCTTTTAGAAAGTTATGCCTCTGGCCGTAACACTATTTTGATTATTGATGAAGCGCAAAATCTTGCCGATGAAGTACTTGAGCAGTTGCGTTTATTAACTAATCTTGAAACCAGTGAAAAAAAATTACTGCAGTTGATTCTATTAGGACAGCCAGAGCTTAATGATAAATTAGCCCAAGACAATTTACGCCAGCTCGCGCAGCGAGTGACCGCTAGATTCCATCTGCAGCCATTAAGCTTTGAAGAGACGACCGCCTATATTAAGCATCGATTACATATAGCTGGTTTTCGTGGTGAATTATTCTCGCGGGCGGCGCTTAAACATATTCATAGTGAGAGTCGTGGCGTACCACGTTTAGTCAATGTGATTTGTGATCGCTCAATGCTGGGCGCTTATACCAAAGACAGTATTGAAATTGAGTATCCTATTGTGCTCGACGCATGCAAAGAAGTGTTGGGGCGTGATGGCAGTAGGGCAGCAGCTCAACGTTCGTCGAGTTTGTCTATTAATATTTCAGATTCCAATATGGCTTGGGTGGCTAGGCTCGGTATTTTATTACTCTTGATCGGGCTGGCATTTGTCATGTTTTCAACTGATTTTTTAGAGTCGGTTCTCACTATTTTTCAGCAAAGCCGTGGTAAGACCATGGCTGTTATGTCGTCTTTATCTTCAATGTTGGTAGGATAAGCGATGTCCTTTATATTAGATGCCATAAAAAAATCTGAAAACGAGCGGCAGCGAAGTCGGCAACCCGATGTGCATAGCTTGCAAGATAGCATGCCTGTTACGCAGGCAGAGTCGAGTACCGGTAATCGTTTGCTGTTATTAATTGTCGCTATAGTAATTATTGTCGCGGCGGCATGGTGGCTATGGTTACAAGTAGCTCCGCAACTATCACCGCGTTTAGTTGAGATGCTACAAGGTTCGCAGGCGGTCCAGAGTGATAAAGCCGATGTTGAAGCTGCAGGCGCGAGACCATCAGAAGTTTCGTCGCCAACGCCTAATAAGGTTAATGAAGCCGCTAACTTCAATCGTTACTTATCTGATGATGAGTTGCCGCCCAATAGCCAAATCAAAGAGCTATGGCAATTACCCGCAGATTACCAATCAACCATTCCCGAACTTGAATTCTCCTTTCATGTTTTTAGTAATGATCATGAAGAGCGTATGATTATTATTAATGGGCGACGCATGCGAGAGGGGCAAATGGTCTCTCGTGGTTTAACGCTTCGAGTGATTACCGAAACCGGCGTTATTCTTCATTCCGGTGAGCAGTTCTTTCATGTCGACGTCATTGAAAAATGGTAGCGATGGCTATAAACCCAAGCACCTTTTGTTATTTTAAATACTAATGCCAAATAATATTATCTCCTTGCTCGATTCGGATGTCGCCACGCAATTAGAAAATGCCTTAGATCGTGGTGCGCTTTTCCTCACTCCTAATACTCGACTTGCTGCTTACTTGCGTGATCTGCTTGATGACATGATGCTTGAGCGTCGGGGCGTAGTTAAAGACCTAGCTAAAAACGCAGCTAAGGGTGTGTGGCAGAGCCCAGAACTAATTCCTTTCGATGCATGGACCGCCGCGCAATGGACCGCTGCGATTTTGTCTGGAAAAACTGCACCAAGGTTAATTCTTACTGCCGGACAAGATGTGCTTTATTGGGAGCGCGCTTTAGAGCAGTCTCCTATTGCTCAGACTTTAATGTCTCCAGCCGCTGCTGCAGCTCAAGCTCAGCAAGGTTATCAATTATTAAAGCAGGGCTTGGTTGATGTAGATCAGCATGCATTTGAGTTTAATAGTGCGGTTGATAGCCGTGCCTTTTATGACTGGATTAAACACTATGAAGCCTTGTTAGAAGGCAGTGAGCATATTGCTTTAGTCGATGCCCAGTCTCAATTATTGTCTTTAGATAATGCTCACTCAGATGCTGATCGCCCTGTGGTTATGGTTGGTTTTCAATCGCCCACGCCTTTACAGCAAGCAATTGTTGAACATTATGCGGGTGGTAACAATATTGAAAGCATTCATTTAAATGTAGGCTGCAAAAGCATTCAGTTTAATGGTTGTAATGATTTTGACCAAGAAGTGAAAGCGGCGGCTTATTGGTCAAAACAATTACAACATAAAAATCCAGCTGCTCGTATAGCGGTAGTGATTCAAAACCTCGCTCAAAATCGTATGCTCGTGGAGCGACGTTTTTTAGAAGCCTTTGAGCCTAGCAGCATAAAAACAGCGATGCCTTTTTTGCAAACCGGTTTTAATATGTCGGCAGGTATTCCGCTCTCTGAAAGCAGCGTTGTTAAAGTGGGCTTGTCGGTGATTGACGCCATTAGTCGTCCGTTACCCATAGAGCAATGGCTAGCGCTTTTGAGCTCTCCGTATATAGGGGATGATCAAAGTGATGTTTTAGTTCGCCGTAACTTGATAAATAAAATGCATGATGCCGGCGAGCGAGAGTACACGTTGTCTCAAATCAGCCGATTATTAAATTGGCGCTCGGGTAATAAAAAATCCAGTCAAACTGATGCGGCGAATAAACAAGACGCTAGTGATTCAGCCGCATTAAACGATGATTTAGCCAGTGGTATAGAAGCTGCCGCGCAATATTTTATTAGTTGGCAGAATGGTCGAGGAAAAAATCAATCTAAGCAAGCACTGGCTTCACAGTGGTTGCCCGTGTTTCGGAAAATATTAAGTTTCTTTTTATGGCCGGGTAGTCGCACCTTAAACAGTGATGAATATCAGCAGTTAACACGCTTTGAATCGCAATGTGAGAGCTTTTCTAGTTTTGATGCAGTAGTAGGCGAGATTTCTTTATCGAAAGCTGCGCAGCTGTTTAGTCGCCATTGCCAGCAACAAGTCTTTCATAGAGAAACGGTTCATCTTCCTGGAGCGCCAAAACATGTTCAAGTGTTAGGTGGCTTAGAGGCAAGTGGTCAGACTTTTGATCATATCTGGTTAATGGGAATGTCTGAACGGCAATGGCCGGCAATGCCGCAGGCGCATCCATTAATTCCCCGAGCATTGCAGCTCGAATATTCAATGCCTTCTTCTTCTGTTGATCGTGAGTTTGAGTATGCTAAGCAACTCACTATCGGTTATTTGTCTAGTGCTCGTGAAGTTGTTGTGAGCTATCCCTTATCGGTTGATGATATAGCTTGTGAAATTTCTCCACTCGTTGATGGGCTAGCCAATAATTTAGCTCAAGACGTTGATGTTGATTTTATTCGGGATGCGCATTTACAAGATGATCATTCACAAGGGATTGATGCCACTTCATCGATGAGCAAAGATACTGCAGAGTTAGATGCGCACGAGAGCTTTGAAGTGATAGCGGACCATTTCGGCAAGCCATTAACCGCTAATGCGAGTGAGAGTGAGAGTGATAGCGAAGATCATGTTTTAGTCGGCGGTTCGGCAATGCTTAAAGATTACAATGTTAATCCACTTAAAACTTATCTTAAATGGCGTTTGGGTGCTAGGCCACTAGGTGAAGTTGTTTTAGGCGTGTCGGCCTTAGAGCGGGGCAATGCCATACATGCAGCGTTAGAAGTTATTTGGCAGTCACTTGGCGGCTCTGCTGCCTTACAAGATTGTACGGCTGAGCAAATTAGTCAGTTGGTGAATGACTCTGCAGACGCAGCACTGGATGATGTATTTGCGCGTCGATTCGCGCCATTGTCTGTGCGATTACGCATGCTTGAAAAGCAACGACTACAAAATACCTTAGAGAACTGGCTAAAACTTGAGGCCGATAGGCCGGGCTTTATTATTGAATCACTAGAGCGCGCATTGGTCTTTTCTATTGGTGGGCAAACATTGCGTTTACGTATTGATAGAATTGATCGCTTAGAAGATGGTCAGTTAATTTTAATCGATTATAAAAGCGGGGCGACTCAACCGTCTGGCTGGTTAGATGATGCGGTGACTGAGCCGCAATTACCGCTTTATGTTTGTGCCATGGATAACCTTATGGGCAAAGATAATGTTGATGATCAGGCAGAAAGTGATTCAAGTAATAAGCCGCCTATGGCTATTGCTTTTGCACGTTTAAAAGCCGGTGATTTAGCCTATGAAGGTATTGCTCCCGATGAAGGGGCGGCGTTAGATATTCAAGGGATTAAGAATTTAGCAGCCAAGCGCAATCACGATATTGATGATTGGTCTGCATTAGCGGAGCATTGGCAGCAGAGGTTAACGCTAGCTATTAATGAAATTGCAGCAGGAAACGCCGCCGTAGATATAACGCGTCGCCGTGTTGATGACCCTATTTACGAGCCCATTATGCGATTGCATTGCTCTGAAACCGGTTCTGAAACATGTTCTGAGACGTGTTCTGAAACTAGCGCAGCCGAGGGGGAGTTATCTTGAGTGATTTAGCCCCCATTATTGTTGATGCTTCGGCAAGAGAAGAAGCATTAGATATTAGCCGTTCTATTTGTGTCACCGCGCCAGCAGGTTCGGGTAAAACAGAATTGTTGACGCAGCGAATTTTAAAATTATTGGCGGTGGTTGATCAGCCCGAACAAATATTAGCGATTACCTTTACGCGTAAAGCGGCCGCTGAAATGCGTGAGCGTTTGCTTGGTGCTCTGCAGTTAGGTTTGCAGGCCGAAGAACCGTCGGTGCCTCATAAGCGTTTAACATGGCAGTTGGCTCGCGCGGTATTAAATAAAAATGACAGCGAACAATGGCATTTATTAGATAACACTGGACGTTTGCGGTTACAGACTATTGATAGCCTTTGTCAAAGCATTGCTTCTGATTTGCCTGTAATGAGTCAGTTAGGCGCTAAATTAAAACCGGTTGATGATCCTAGTGTTCTTTACCAGCAGGCAGTCGATGGTTTTTTTGCTGGTCTTGATAGTGACCCTAATGTCAGTGAAGTGCTGGGTCAGCTATTGCTGCATGTCGATAATAACGTTGATAGGCTTTACAAATTATTTATTAATATGCTGCCATTACGAGATCAATGGTTAAAGCATGCAGCAGGTTTTGAAAACCAAGAAGCCACTCGCTCAGCCTTAGAGCAGACTTTAACGCGTTGGATAGAGCAAGAGCTTACTTCAGCTTCTGCGCTAATGCTTTCGTTATCCATCGAAAGTGACCTATGTGCCTGTGCTGATTTTGCGGGAAGTCAATTGCAGTCTATGCCAGCAGAAAATGCGGCCTCAGCTATTGGCGAGCTCGCAGGCATTAAGGGTTTGCCCGCGCCGAGCTTAGAGCAGCATGGGCAGTGGTCAGCTATAGTTGAACTGCTTTGTACCAAAGAGGGAAAGCCGCGTAAGCGTGTAGATAAACGCCAGGGTTTTCCGGCCAAGACCGCAGCAAAAGATAAAGAGCAGCAAGCTGTTTTTGAACAGCGTAAAAAAGCGATGCAAAGTTTACTCGCTGAAATACAAACACAGCCAGAATTACTGAGCGCTTTAGAAATTGTTTCTTCACTGCCTATTACTGGATATCAGAACGAGCATTGGGAAATTCTCGAGCCGCTTACCACCTGTCTTGTTCATCTTTACGCGCATTTAGCTTTGGTGTTTGGTCGTAATGGACAGTGTGACTATAACGAAATAACCGCTTCTGCATTGCGCGCGTTAAACAGTGCTGAGCACGATAGTGATGAATCCAGTGCGGTACGTTATAAGTGGGATCAAAGTATTCGACATATTTTAGTCGATGAGTTTCAGGATACAGCTGTTTCACAATTTGATTTGCTCAAAGCGCTAACGGCCGAATGGTATCAAGATAATTTAAATTGTACTGAGCATCCACGAACACTCTTTGTTGTGGGTGATGGCATGCAGTCTATTTATGGTTTTCGTGCTGCAAAAGTAGGTTTATTCCTTACGGCTAAAGCCTCGGGTGTTGGCGACTTACCTCTGCATTCTGTTGAGTTAGTGCAAAATTTTCGTTCAACGCCGGCGATAGTTGAATGGAATAACCGTCACTTTATTCATGCTTTTCCTAATGCCATTGATATATCTCGCGGTGCAGTTCCTTACTCCATTGCTAAGAGTATCGGTGGAGATGAGATACCGGCTGAAGATGATTCTGCCTGCCGCTTATTAGTGAGTTCTGATGAGCAGGGCCGTTTATCTGAAGCGCAAGCTATTGTTGATGCCATTACTCAACAGCAAGTCATTGCTCCGCAAAATACGATTGCTATATTAATTCGTTATAGAACACATTTAGACGACATTATTCCTGCTTTAAATGAGGCCGGTATTGATTGGCATGGTGTTGATTTAGATCCCTTACAGCGGCGTGAAGTGATAATGGATTGCGTATCATTGACTCGTGCGCTGTGTAATCCCGCCGATGATATTGCATGGCTAGCCATACTGCGTGCTCCTTGGTGCGGTTTGTCCTTGCTGGATTTACAGCAATTGGTCGATGATCCTGCCAATAAAGAAAAAACATCAAAGCCTTGTTTAAATTCAGTTGTTCATTATTTACTGAGCTATAAAGAAACTAATGAATTCCAGGCGGCTATTAGCGGGCTAAGTGAAGAAGGGCGACACCGCTTAGATTTATTAGCCAAAACAATATCAACGCTTTGGTTACAACGCGGCAGAAAAACTTTAAGACAATGGGTTGAGGCCGCCTGGTTAAAACTTCAAGGTCCTTTGCTGGCCTATAATAGTTTTGATGGAGATGATCGAGAATCGGTTGTCGCTTTTTTTGATTTATTTGAAAAGCTGGAGCAGGATTGCCAAAGTAATGGCAGCTGTTTTAGTGTGGACTTGCTGCAGAAGAGTTTAAAACGTCTTTACACCCGCAGTGAGCTAACGGTATCAGCTGAGGAAAATGCTGTTCCGGCTGTACAGATTATGACAATTCATAAATCTAAAGGTCTAGAATTTGATACGGTGATTATTCCAGGGCTAGATAGAGTAGGCCCTAGTGATGATAAGCCGCTATTAAGTTGGAATGAGCACTTGTTCGATGACAGCAGTACAGGTTTAGTCCTTTGTCCGTTAGATGCTGTGGGTCTAATGCTGGGTAATACTTACTCTGCTTCAACTTCATCTAAAATGGGCAGTGATTTATATCAGTTTTTACGCGATGAAAATAAACGTGTTTCATTGTTTGAATCTACTCGTTTACTTTATGTGGCAGCAACAAGAGCAAAGTCAAAACTATTTTTGCTTGCTAACTTAGCGCAAAATGATAATGGGGAGTTAAAAGCCCCTACGGCCAATGCATTACTTTCTCGGCTTTGGGGGACGCTTGCCGATAAGGCAGAGTTGGTTGCTGTTAATGCTAATCCTAATGCTATTGATGAGCTTGATGATTCCACACTGGATTCAGCGGCCTATCCTTTATTGAAACGTATTAGTGCAAAGTCCGTAGCGGCTGCGTTATTTGATGCTCAGCAAGATGCTGAAAAAGTGAGTTCAATGGATGGCGATGTTAGCTATCTTTCTGAATCACAAAGCCAAGAAGGCCAGTCTAGTCAATTACCCTCAATGATTGGCACCTGTGTGCATGAGATTTTTGAGCAGCTTGCTGAGTCGGAACAAGGCTTGCCATCTGTAAGTTCGATTCAAGGGCAGCAAGCCATTTGGCGCTGTCGATTATTGCAGCTGGGTGTTAATTCGCAGGCTATTGATAATGCACTAAGCGTCGTTGAGAGCGCTGTTAGCGCTGTGCTTAAAGACGTTACCGGTAAGTGGGTTTTGAGTAGTGAGCACCGTTCTGCAAAGAATGAATGGCCGTTGTCCTGTTTATCTGGCGATGTTAGCTCGCCGGTTTATCATTATGTGATTGATCGAAGTTTTATTGATGAGAACAATGTGCGTTGGATTATTGATTATAAAATATCAGCACCCAGTGAATTAGTGAGTGCCGATGATTTTATTGCCCAACAAAAGAAGGTTTATTCGCCGCAGCTAGCTAACTATAAAGAGGCTGTTACTCAGTTTGATTTATTGAGTGATGAGCTGGTTGTTGACACTAAATGCGCTTTGTATTTTCCATTAATCAATCGCCTAGTTGAACTAGGCGATAGCTAATTGAGTTTCATTGAGAGTTTCATTGAAAGCTGCGTTTAGATATGCATTAACAGCAACATTAAGAATTACATTTTTGTTGCTGCGATAACAACAAACTTTTTATTCGATAATACTATTTTAGCATTCTTAAATATTTTCTTAATTTGATTTTCATATTTCAAGTGCCGGTTAGCAACAACCCATAGTTGGCCGGTACGTTGAAGCGCTATAAAGCTCTGTTGAAACATACGGTTCGCAATATAAGTATCCATAGCGGTGCCAATATGAAAGGGTGGATTGCATATAATCCAATCGAAGTTAATGTCGGGTTTTTGAATAGAGTCTTGGACTTCAAATGATGGGACTATATTGTGTTTGTCTGCATCGCTAATTACTTGCTGATAGTTATCTTTGGCAGCGGCAACGGCCATATAAGACTCATCAATAAAACTAATACATCGCTGTTTATCTGCCTTATTAATATCTTTGCTTAGCACGTTAAGCGCATACAGCCCCAGCACTCCATTACCACAGGCAAGATCCGCAATATTCTCTGCGTCTGGCAGGCTGTTTTCACTCATGGCCTGCATCATTGCGCGAGCGCCTAAGTCTAATCGATCACGTGAAAATCCATTGGCATAACTAATGAGCTCAGTCTCAAGTGGATCAGCAAAATAGCGCGTGGTGGTTAGTTCTGATGATGCTGTTATTGCAGAGCTAATAATTTCCTTATCGACTTTACAAAATATCAGTCGTGCTTTTTTAGTGGCTCTTGAGGTGGTCGTTTCGCCTAGATTTTTTTCAAATAAGGCGAGTGTTGAGCTATGTATAGATTTAGTCATGCCAGCAGCAATAACAATAGTGTCACTGTTAACATGATGACGCAGCAAGTTTAACTGCTGCTCTAACAGGGAAAGTGTTTTCGGTATTTTAATGAGTACAATCGCATAGTTGCCCGTTAATGAATCGGTGCTGGCGATTGCGTTAAAGCTGGCTTCATTGTCATTATGCTTATCATTGTTATTGTGATTGTGATTGTGATTGTTATTGTTATTGCCACTGCCGTTATTCGTAATAACGTTTTCTTTCAGGTTGAGATGAGCGGCAAGATGCGATATTGATGAGTCATTCCAACTATCAGGCGAATGGCGATGAAGCGTAGTGGTGAGCGCGCCAAATTGATCGTTAATAATAAGTAGGCGAGCTTCGTTAGTCACTTGCTCTTCTAACACTAAAGCATGTTCTACTGCTAAGTGATCGAGCAATAACTCATCAGCGGCATCCCATGCTTGTAAGGTTTCACTTTTTCTGGATGGCAGGCGTTTAACTCTAAACGAACCTAGTGCGGTTTTTAAACGGGTTTTTGCTTCAGTTAATTGGCTCAATGGATTGGATTCTTTTTGTTTGGGCGATTATTAAAGGCTGTAGCAGCAGCGCATAGCCATACGCCGCAAGCCATAATGAAGAGCACGCCGCCATCGGTGTTACCGGCTGCGTCAATAATACGATTCACACCCAGAGGCGTAAAAAGATGAAAAAAGATTGCGCCGCTAATAACGGCAAGGCTTAAAAGGGCACCGAGAAAGCGGGTAAGGGGAACGAGAATTAGTGCTGATGCAATGAGCTCAATGATGCCTATTAAATAGCCACCATGAGCAGCGAAACCATTTGCATAATGGCTTGAGATGCCTATATATTGCATCCAAGTACCGATAGTAGTGAAAATGATGACTGTTTCTTCTGAACCGCTAAATTTAAAAAATAATGATTGAATAAATACAAACACAATAAAGCCAATGAGTGGCCATTGAATATAATTTTTCATGTGATTAGCTCCTTTTTAATACAGTATTAATATTTCTGTATTGTTGTTGCTGTATTTAGCACAGTCATTACATTGATAAGATAAACTGGCTTATCGCTTATTAGGTAGTGATCCTAGGGCCAAACGACGAGCTTGAAGACATTGCAGTTAAATTAATTTAAAAGCAATTAGAACGCTTAATAGCTTATGTTAGTAGCCATATTGGCCCAAATTTTTCGCACTATAGCATGTTCACTCAGTTTAGGTGCTGCTGGTTTTTCATTGAGCAGCTTATGCTTGATTATTGGAATTATTCACTGTTCTTGAGGTCCGATCAGGCTAAAATTCTTATCGGCCGATCATATACAATTAGCTTAAATCTCGGCTCAATAGATTGGGGTGTACTGAAAATTGTTACAACAAAATAATTGTTTTTTGCTCAAGCGTTTTTTAACGATTATTGAGTCCATAACCGACGGTCAATATCTGTTAGATAAACAGCCTTTATTCAATTCATCGGTTGGTGCTCATACCCGCCATGTTTTGGATCATTATCAGGCCTTTATTGATGGCCTTCCAATGGGTCATATTAATTATGATGCAAGGGCTAGAGTTTCTGACGTTGAGTTAAATCGTACTGTTGCTATTGAGAAGATCAACAGCATTATCACCTGTATAGCGCAGATAGATAACCATGATCAAGCCTTGCTTGTCAGTGTAGATGTTGGCATGCCTGAGAATGAAGATGTTGTGCCGCAGCGATCGACTGTCGGCCGAGAGCTCACTTTTTTACATGGCCATTTAGTTCATCATGAGGCATTGGTCGCTTTTATTTTACGGGCGCAAAATGTGAGCTTGGATGTTGATAATGTTGGATTAGCACCGTCGACAGTTAAACACAGGGAGGCTTTGTAATGTGCACTTTAACTTGGCTGTTTAATGAAGGTGCCCAAGGTTACTCTTTGTTTTTTAATCGTGATGAATTAAAAACTCGTAAGCGTGCATTACCTCCCCATAGGCAGCAAACCCAAAATGGTGTGAACTTCTTGGCGCCTACAGATGCGGATGCTGGTGGTACATGGCTGGCTGTTAATCAATATGGCTTAACCATTTGTTTACTGAATAACTATGCAGCTATAGATCCTGATAATCGTGTTTTTAAAAGCCGAGGTGAAATAGTCGTGGCATTAATTGATAGTCATTCTATTGCCTCGGTAGAAGAGAAACTGTCAGCAATGGATTTGTCTTCTTATCGCGGATTTCAGGTTGTTATATTTCAACATGAGGTTAAAGAGTTTAGTTGGGATAACGTTAGTTTGACCCAGTTGATTCCTAAAGTACCAGTGACTTCATCTTCTTACGATTCAACAGCTGTATGTAATAATCGTCAACAGTATTTCGAGTCCATGACTAAGCCTGTCGATGTTAATAGTCTTTCTGTTTTTCATCGCTCGCACATTAATGATGATATGGCTTTAATAGAGGGCAAGCCTGAACTTATTAATTCAGTTTGCATGCACAGAGCACTATCAAAAACGGTGAGTCAATGCTCTGTTCAGGTCTGCGAAAATCAAGTCTCTATCGCTTATAGTGATGGCTCTCCTTGTGAGGTGAATGTTGGTGCTCCGGTGGCTTTACAGCGAAGAGTTGCGGCTTAGATTATGGCTGCGACAAATTCATCCCAAAACAAACTATTTCAACTGCCTTTAGGAAGCCGAAAGCTTGCCTCTTTTTTTGAGCGGCTACTTGGTTTGTCGGTGCTAGCTAAATGTTATGAATCGGCACCCAAAAAATTGGGGACTCAACAGTTTTTGTCTGGCGTTTTAGATTATTTAGGTGTTCGAGTAAAAGCGATTGATTCGCAAAAAATCTTGCCCAATTTGCCTAAGGAAGGACCATTGCTGATTGTAGCTAATCATCCTTTAGGTGGGCTTGAAGGCGTTGCTATTACCCAGTTATTACTCGAGTTACGTGCAGATACAAAAGTGCTCACCAATAATTTACTGACTCGTATTCCCGAGCTTCAATCTACTTTTATTGGCGTCGATGTATTATCTAAAAATGCGGCCCGAGAAAATGTTAAAGGTATTCGCGCTGCCAGTCAGCATTTAAAGGCGGGAGGGGCTTTGTTGATCTTTCCTGCTGGTAAGGTTGCCTCTGTTAATGTTCGCTCGGGTAAAGTTGAAGATCATCCTTGGAATCGTTTTGCTGGTAATTTATTAAGGCGCTCTGGTGCGGCGTGCTTGCCGATTTATGTCGATGGTTACAATAGCCGATTCTTTTATGCGATGGCGCTGATTCACTCTAAGCTGCGTACGCTGTTATTGCCCCGTGAACTAGCCAATAAAACAGGCAGTGAGCTTAAGCTTATTATTGGTGAGGTAATAAAACCACAGGAAGTTAAACGCTTTAATGATGATCGTGCGGTAACTGATTATTTATGGATGGCAACAGCGTTTCTTAAACGTCAAGCAGGCCTAAATAATTCTGTTAGCTCTTCGATCTCTCTTAGCTCTGATACGGAGTCGGTAGCTGATTCTGTAACTAGTGAAGACGCAGAACTAAATAGCGTTAATGCGCCATGCAGTTCTTCAGAGGCGATATTAAATCAATTAGTTGATTGTCAGCTCATAGAGACTGATTCGTATTCGGTTTATTGTGCGCCATTTAATCGCTTAGGAAGTCTGGCTGAAACTATTGGCATTGCGCGTGAAGTGACTTTTAGTGCGGCGGGTGAAGGCACAGGTAATCGAGTTGATACTGATCGTTTTGATCCGCATTACTTGCATTTATTTATCTGGGACAGAAAAGCATCTAGAGTCGTTGGTGGCTATCGCATTGGTCGTGTCGATGAGATTGTTGCGCAACAGGGGCTTGATGGCTTGTATAGTCGAACGTTATTTGATTTTGATAAGCACTATTTAAATAAAATTGGTAAGTGCTTAGAAATGGGTCGTTCTTTTGTTCATCCTGATTATCAGCGCTTACCACAAACCTTAGATTTACTCTGGCGGGGCATTGGCTTATATGTCGCTAAAAACCCTGAATACCATACCTTATTCGGCGCTGTGAGCATTTCAAATGAACATTCGGATTTAGCACGCGCATTAATCTCTGAGTGCATGTTGGAATCTTTTTGTGCCGAGCAGCGTTTTTTGGAAGATGTGAAACCATTAGTCCCATTAAAAGTTTCTGGAAAGATTTGGACCGATGCCATGTTGGCCTCGTTGAATCATGTCTCGATGGTCAATAAATTAATTGGCCGCTGTGATCCTGGCAAAGCTTTGCCAACATTATTACGTCACTATCTCTCGTTAAATGGTAAGTTTGTTTGTTTCTCAATTAATGAAGTGTTTAACGATTCTTTAGATGGATTAATTTTAGTTGATCTTCGAAAGACACCATCAAAATACTTAAAGCGCTATTTGAGCAAAGAAGGTGCTGCTAACTTTTTAGCTAAGTGGGATATGAGTTCAGAAGCTTAGATCAGACTTCTTGTTAGCAGAGCTGGCTAGAAGTGCTAGTTCAAAAGGGTAGCGCTGCATCAGCGTATTTTTCTTTTGCAGCTTGCTTAGCAAGGTTATCAAACGTACTAAATGGCGAGTTAAGAATGAGTCTGTTCAATAGCCAGCTTGGAATACTGCCATTAGGATCCATATGAATTTCGAAGCTAGCCTCCGTGCTGCCATCAGCTAGCGGCAAAAAGCGCCATTGAGCTGTTGCCAGCTCTATTCGTACAACGCCTTTTTCTACAGCCACCTTATTATTGACTGCTCGACTGTGCATGACTACGGCGCCCTCACTTGTTTGGCTCCATGTGACATGTGCAAGCACATCTCTATCTTTTACCGGCCAAGGCAGATCATTCAAGGTGTAGATAAAAAACTCATGTGCTGATACTGCTTGCTGAACATAAGATTCTTTGCAGGTGTCTGCCCATTCAGGGCAAGCAGGGGCGTCATTGATAGCAGCAAATAATCGAGCCGTGGAAACCGGCAGGGTAGTCACACCCTTTACTGCTTTGTACTTAGAATTAGCGACATCACGCGTATAGCTACTAATGCCGTCTCTTTGTTTTGATGGTGTCCAATGATGTGATGAAGAATCTGACGTTGAAATAGCATCACTAGCTTTTGCTGTATTAATAAAAATAATGATACTAATGAGCGTAAATGGCAGCGTGAAACTCATTAACGGTAAGGTTTTTCGAATCCTTAATCTAAGTGGCTTAGCCATCGCTTTACTCGTCTCTTCAATTATTCAGCATTTGATGTCAGGGCTATATGGACTTCATTGCGTCTAAAAAAAGGCAGGGTCCATGGTGGATTGTACCCAGCATAGACATAGTCTTTATATGCTGTGTAGTCATTCTGACTTTTAAGCCAAGCTCTAAGTTCTTGAGATTTCTTAAAGCTTCTTTTTTTGGAACTAAGCCAGCTGTATCTATTGCTGGCGCGCACTTCTGGTTCAATCACTTCGAATGTAATACGTGAATCTAACGGTTCTGGTAAATCTTCTATTTTATATTGTGAAGGCATTGAAAAGCGCATGGTAAATCTATTATCGTCTTGCTGCATTTCAACAGGTGAAGTCATAGCAATTTTTGTTGCGCTCTGTTCCATTTCGACAGGTGATGTCATGGCTATTTTATTCTCACCTTTGTTTTTACCAAAAATATAACCAGCAAGAATTCTAAAGGCATCTCCCGAAGCGTTATCGAAATCACCTTTGATGGTGGTTTCTGCAATAACATACGATGAGTATTGACGTATTTCAAAATTACCGTCTTTTACCAAAACAGTATATTTCGGGCTTTCTTCATTTTGTATCCCTAGCAACGAGCAAGAAGAGACAGCAAAGAAAGAGGTTAAAATTATGAGGCTTTTTTTGAAGTTATTGATTTTGATTCCTCTCGAATAAATGTTGTTAGGTTTACGTTTCTCTAAGCTTATTAAAAGAAGTGAAATAGAGTTATACTTTTTTTTTGAAATACATATTTATAGGCTCAAACAAATACAAGCCTAGTCCTACCCAAATAAATATAAAGCTTAACAATTGCTGCAAGTTCAATTCTTCATTGTAGGCTTGAGTAGCTAATATAAATGTCATTGATGGTGCGATAAATTGTAAAAATCCAATGCCACTCAATGGGATTTTTTTTACGGCGATGGCGAAGAGTATAAGTGGAACTGCTGTTATTATGCCACCGGCTAATAGTAATAGATCTGTTTTATTACCCGTATGTAAAAAAGATGCGCTATTTTCGAGTCCAATCCAAAAAACATAACCCGCTGCCAATGGCAGCGCTAAGGTCGTTTCGATCAAAAAACCATTGAGTGGCTCAACCGCTAGTTGTTTCCTTACCAAACCATAAATAGCGAAGCTGACCGCAAGAGAAAGTGCAATCCAAGGGATTTCACCAAAGTTGAACGCTTGATTTGCAACTCCGAGTATTACGCAGACTACTGCTGCCCATTGTAATTTTTCTAGTTTTTCACCGAGTATAATGACTCCCATAAGAATAGATATTATAGGGTTAATGAAATAACCTAAACTGGTCGCGAGAATATTGTTATGAGTCACTGCCCAAGTAAATATGTACCAATTAGTGCAAATAAAAAAAGTACTAATAAAAAGGCCTAGGAGTAAATGCCGATCTTTAAGAATAGATATTACTCGAACTCGCTTATTTAATAACGCCATTAATAATAGTGTGACAGGGATGCTCCAAATGATTCGGTGAGCGAGGATTTCAGCGGGATCCACATGATTAATGAGCTTATAGTAGATGGGCATAAGGCCCCACCAAAGGAAAGCAGAAAGACCGAATAGCCAACCTGATAATTGAGCTTTATTTGTCATGATTAATTCAGTTTAATTAATTGTATGAAATTGCAGTGATGAATTTTGATCTGTTGTACAAGAGACGCCCGATGAATGAGTCAGTTTGCTAGTAAGAGATTTTAGTGATAAATGAGCAGTTAGTGGTAATTCCCCTTTTTCATTCTGATTAGCTATAAAAACAATAAGCCAGATAGATGTGGCTTAATTAAGAAGTTCTGCTGCATCTTTTGCAAAATAAGTCAGTACACCATCGGCACCTGCGCGCTTAAATGCAATTAATGATTCCATCATGACTTTGTCGCGCTCTAACCAACCATTGGCGGCGGCAGCTTGAATCATCGCATATTCACCACTCACTTGATAAGCAAAGGTAGGTACGCCAAATTGCTGTTTAACGCGATAAACAACATCAAGATAAGGCATGCCGGGTTTAACCATGACCATATCTGCGCCTTCTGCAAGATCTAAGGCAACTTCTTGCAAGGCTTCATCACCATTGGCGGGGTCCATCTGATAACTGAATTTATCGGCGGCGCCAAGGGTTTGTCCTGAGCCAACAGCATCTCTAAAAGGGCCGTAAAAGCTTGATGCGTATTTAGCTGAATACGCCATAATTTTAGTGTTAGTGTGATTGGCGGCTTCTAAGGTGTCTCGGATTTTTCCAATACGATGATCCATCATATCTGACGGTGCAATAATGTCGGCGCCTGCATCGGCATGTGAAAGTGCTTGCTTAACCAGAGCCGCTACGGTGATGTCATTCAATACATAGCCGCTGTCATCGATAATGCCATCTTGGCCATGTGATGTATAAGGGTCGAGTGCGACGTCAGTCATAAGTCCCAGCTCGGGCACACAGTCCTTTAAAGCTTTAATAGCGTTTTGAATTAGGCCATTCACATTCCATGCTTCTTCGGCCTTTAAAGATTTTTTCTGATCATCAATAACGGGGAATAATGCGATGGCTGGAATGCCTAAAGAGGCAATATGTTTGGCTTCTTTGCACAGCAGGTCGATGCTGAGGCGTTCAATACTAGGCATTGATGGTATTGCTTCGCGGCGATTACTGCCTTCGAGAACAAAAACGGGGTAGATGAAATCGGCTGGACTAACGATATTTTCTTGCATCAATTTACGAGAAAAGTCAGCGCTGCGCATGCGGCGCATACGGGTTCGATTAGAGCTGCTACGAGAGTTTGTCCAATTCATAATAATTAACCGTTTATCTAGTTTCGTCTGGTGTACAGGTTTTTGAATAGTGATCTATTTTACTTATTTCTGACGTATGTGCTAGCGTCATATTGGTTATTTAAGTGGCTGATTTGGGAGTGTTGGAGCGATATCCACCCCTCTACTCATATGAGTGAATTTGCTGGGAACGAATTAGCTATAACTGCTGTCTTTATTAGTCAGGTAATTTTACTGTCGGTAATCGTCATTTTTAGCTATTGCAGCTTGCCGCTATAATTTTAAATAATATATCAGTAATGCCTTTTTTGTTTGATACCTCAGCCGCTTGTTTATTAATACAGTGAATTTTTAGGAGTTAACACCATGAGTTTTCGATACTTCGGTCGGTCGCTTGTTGCCATCATTATTATCAATATGCTTTTTGTCTATCAAGCATCTGCTGTCTTGCCTGCGTTTGATGGTGAAGGCCAGGTATTACCAAGTCTTGCTCCGTTGTTAAAAAAGGTTAACCCTGCGGTTGTTAATATTTCTACATTTGCCACCAAGCAGGTGAATAACCCATTGTTAAATGATCCTGTTTTTAGGCACTTTTTTGGCGGCCCTAACAATGCTCAACCGCAGCAAAGACGCACACAAAGTGCAGGCTCTGGCGTGATTATTGATGCAGGCAACGGCACAGTAATTACCAATTATCATGTCATTAATGGCGCGGATGAAATTCATGTGAGCTTAGATGATAAACGCAGCTTCGAGGCAACATTGATTGGCGGTGACCCTGAGGTTGATATTGCAGTACTTAAAATAGAAGCTGAAAATTTGACCGAGTTAAAAATGGCCGACTCAGAGCTATTGCAGCAGGGTGATTTCGTTATAGCGATTGGCAATCCTTTTGGCTTAGAAAATACAGTAACGACTGGGGTAGTGAGTGCACTAGGTCGATCCGGTCTAGGCATCGAGGGCTATGAAAACTTTATTCAAACCGATGCTTCTATTAATCCAGGTAACTCAGGTGGTGCGCTGGTTAATTTACGGGGTGAATTAGTAGGAATTAACACCGCTATCATCGCGCCTAATGGCGGCAATGTGGGTATTGGTTTAGCTATTCCTATGAATATGGCGAGAAACAGTAGCGATCAGTTACTCGAGCATGGAGAGGTTCGCCGTGGGCAATTAGGCGTCATTATTCAAGATATGACGAGCTCGTTAGCGGAGGCCTTTGATTTAGATGCCCAGCAAAAAGGTGTTTTGATTACACAGGTGCAGGAAGATTCAGCCGCTGACTTAGCTGGCCTTGAGGCTGGAGATATTATTGTTATGGTTAATAAAAAATTAATCAATACGGCTTCGCAGTTAAGAAATGTCGTAGGCAGTGTAAGAATAGGTGAGGCGTTAAAGCTTGAGCTATTACGTGAAGGTAAAAGTCGCAAAATGACGGTGGTGGTTGGTGAGCGATCAAACCTATTAAGCCGTGCTAATAAAATCCACCCGCGTTTAAATGGCGCTGAGTTAAAAAATGCTGGAAATGGCAAGGGTGTTATTGTTGCTGAGCTTGCCAGTGGCTCTAATGCTTCTGCATCAGGGTTGAGAGTGGGTGACAGAATAGTGTCTGTGAATCGTGTGGCCGTGAGTAATCTTAAGCAATTGACTAAAGTAGCCGAGCGCAGCAGTGGTAAAATGTTAGTTCGTATTGTGCGAGGCAATACGGCATTATTTATTGTACTTTCTTAGTGAGTGTTTGCTGTCTATTGCTAATCACTTTAAATTTGAATGAATATGATCTTTTGCGTTGGAGTCGATAATGAATATTTTCAAAGTAGGGTTAATGACCTTGGTGTTTTTTGCGCCGCTTTCTTTAGTACTAGCTTCTGATTACGATCAAAGTCATAGCGTTAAAACGATAGTGGTTCAGGGCAATGCCAGTGTGAGTGTTGAGCCTGATCAAATTCACTTTGTTATAGGGGTAGATGCCAGAGCGCCAACCGCAGGCGTGGCTTATAAAAAAGTTGAACAAAAAATGCAGCAAGTTATGGCGGCGTTAAATCAGTTTGATATTCCTAAAAAAGATGTCCAAGCAATGGATTTATCCATTAGCCCCGTTGTTGACTATGAGCGACAGCGACAAATTATAGGGCATGATGCTAAGCGTAATGTTGCCGTAAGGTTAATGAATATTGATCAATACGGCGCCATTATGGAGTCGTTAGGTCAGTTAGATGTTATCCGCTTTGAGAAGGTGCGATTAGCCTCTAGTCAGCAAGAGGAATTATCGTTGCAGGCATTAGAGGCGGCTTATAAAAATGCTGAACAAAAAGCCAGACTTTTAGCTAAGGCTAGCGGCAGAGAGTTTGTAGGTCTTATTGATCTTAAAGAGCAGGGCTCACGCGCTGCGCCGATATTTAAAGCGCGCATGGCTTTGGCTAGTGATGAGTCTTCAGCGACGACGTCAAAAGGCAGTATTGGTGTCGAGTCGAATATTCTGGCAACGTTCGAAATTCATTAGCGCTGCTGATAGCCCTAAAAACCCGCCGCTTGGCTTTATGAACTCTTATTCGTAATAACTTGAATTGGTTAACCAGCTATTTTGTTATAACTTTATGACATTAAAGTATTTGTCGTTTGCTACGCTTTCGGCTAAATTGCTTGGCTGAGAAATGGGCTATCAATTCGCCTGTAAGCATACAAGATTGTTTGAACGTGGATATTGAGAAAATTAACCAGCAGCTTCATGATGCCAGCGCGACAGAAATTGTTGCCTGGGCGCTGTCGCAAGGTAAAAAGACTATAGCGACTACCAGCTTTGGTAAAAATGCTGCCGTCATGCTCAATGTCATTAGTCAGGTTGATCAAACGGTTCCCACTGTTTGGGTCGATACTGGTTACAACCTTCGCGATACCTATGTGGTCGCCGATAAGCTGATTAAGCGTATTCCTCTTGATTACCATGTCTATTCACCCCTTATGACTTCCGAGCGCCGTAACGCGGTTATGGGCGGAATTCCGACTATGGACGATGAAGATATGCATACCGAGTTTACTCGGCAGGTTAAATTAGAGCCTTTTAACCGTGCGATTAGCGAGTGGGCACCAGAAATTTGGATTACGGGTATTCGTCAGCAAGAAACGGAGCATCGTAAATCATTGGATGTCTTAAGCTGGGATGCGCGCGGTATTTTGAAAGTGGCGCCATTGTTTTACTGGTCAGACAAGCAAGTTGAAGAATACATGAAAGACAATGAGCTGTTATCTTGCAGGCATTATTTTGATCCGACTAAGGTTCAAGATGGCCGTGAATGCGGGCTTCATACTTCAGCATAAAACAAGTTTTTCCTCGTTTATGCTTTTTATCTTTTTATCTTTTTATCTTTTTATCTTTTTATTCGTATTTTCTTATTTGAGATTGAGGGCTGAACATTAATCATTTAATGTCCAGCCTTTTTTTAGTCTTAAATGTCTTTTGCAAGCTGCTCGGCATGGCCAATATAGTTTGCCGGTGTTAATGCCAGCATGGCTTGTTTAGCTTCTTGATTAACATCTAACTGTTCAATAAATTCAGCTAGCGATTCCGCATTCACTTTTTTACCGCGAGTTAGCGCTTTAAGCTTCTCATAGGGCTCATCAACGCCATAGCGTCTCATGATAGTTTGTAAGGGTTCAGCTAATACTTCCCAAGCATTATCTAAGTCGGCATCAATCACTTCTGCATTGAGTTGTAATTTACTTAAGCCTTTTAGTGTTGCTTCATAAGCGATAAGGCTATAGGCAAATCCAACGCCCATATTTCTTAATACGGTTGAGTCGGTTAAATCTCGTTGCCAGCGTGAAACAGGCAGTTTTTCGGCCATATGTCCGAGTACGGCATTAGCTAAACCTAAGTTGCCTTCTGAGTTTTCAAAGTCAATTGGGTTTACTTTGTGTGGCATGGTTGAAGAACCAATTTCACCTTCAATTTGTTTTTGCTTAAAGAAACCCTTAGAAATATAGGCCCAAATATCTCTGTCGAAATCGATGATGATGGTATTGAAACGAGCGATATTATGAAACAGCTCAGCGATATAATCATGCGGCTCAATCTGAGTCGTATAAGGATTCCATTTAAGACCTAAGCCTTCTACAAAGTTTTCGCCATGCGTCTGCCAGTCAACATTAGGGTAGGCCGATAGGTGAGCATTGTAGTTGCCAACAGCGCCATTAATTTTACCTAAAATTTCGCAGTTTTCTAACTGGGCTATTTGTCTTCTTAAGCGAGCGACAACATTAGCAAACTCTTTGCCGACGGTAGTAGGGCTGGCTGTTTGGCCGTGCGTGCGCGAGAGCATTGGTTGCGCTGCCCATTCTTTTGCGTAGCCAGTGAGTGTGTCGACAATGCGATTCATTGTCGGCAATAAGGCTTGTTTGCCGGCCTGAAGCATAACGGCATGCGATAAATTGTTAATGTCTTCTGAGGTGCAGGCAAAGTGAATAAACTCTTTAGCAGCTGCTAATTCAGGAATTTCTTCGAGCTTAGCTTTAAGAAAATATTCTATCGCTTTAACATCGTGATTCGTTGTGCGCTCAATGGCCTTAATGGCTTCGGCGTCTTCTTCGCTAAATTGATTAACAATATTATTAAGCGCGTTTATTGACTCTGCACTGAGTGCTGGTAGCTCGGTAATACCTGGCTGTTCAGCGAGGGCTTGAAGCCAGCGAACTTCAACCAATACACGAGAGGCTATTAGCCCGTATTCGCTAAAAATATCTGTCAGCGGGGCGGTTTTGCTGGCATAACGGCCATCAATGGGAGAAACGGCTTTAAGTTCACTAGGCATAATCAATTCTTTGTTGTTAGTGGGTGATATAAGGCTATGACCGCTAGCGAAAAAGCTATTTTAATGGGCTTAATAAGCGGCTTTATTTGAGCTCGCTACTATGCGCAAAAGCCTTGTTTGAGTCAATTGCTGAGGCTGTGCAAATTCACCTCTATTGCAGGCATATCAAAGCTTGTAGGCTTTTACGCCTATGCTCTAGGGTAAGTTGATGGCCAGCTTAAGGCTATTAAATTACTAGCTTAAGGCTTTTGAGTTACTGGCTTCAGGCTATTTAAACGCTTGTTGAATAACGGCGCCGCCAAGACAATGGTCGTCAACATAAAAAACGATATATTGACCAGGAGTTGTGGCGCGTTGAGGTTCGTCAAATTCGACACACAGCTGACCATTATCAGCGCTGACAATGGTGCAGGCTTGATCTTCTTGTCGGTAGCGTGTTTTGGCTTTGCATTTTAGCGGCAGTGTAGGTTCTTCAGCAATCCAATGGCTATCGATGGCCGTTAGGCTGTTGGTGAAAAGTAACTCATGGTTGTTGCCCTGCACCACAATTAAAGTGTTATCTACAAGCCGCTTTTCGGCCACATACCAAGGTGCTTGAGCGGCGTTAGCCACGCCACCAATGCCAAGTCCTTGTCGCTGGCCAATGGTATGAAACATTAGTCCGCTATGTTTTCCCATTGGGTTGCCGTTATTATCGATAATCGGTCCTGGGTTTGCTGGTAGGTAACGTTCTAAAAAGTCTTTAAAGCGTCGCTCGCCTATAAAGCAAATGCCGGTGCTGTCCTTTTTGTCATGGGTGACTAAATCGGCTTTTTTAGCGATGGCACGCACGGCTGACTTTTCCATTTCACCAATAGGAAAGAGTGTTTTCGCGAGCTGTTGATGTGAAACTGCATGCAGGAAATAACTCTGATCCTTATTGTGATCGAGCCCTTTAAGTAAGCGGGTGCCTTCACTGCTATGAGAGGTTCTGGCGTAGTGGCCTGTGGCTATAAAATCGGCACCGAGCTTTTCGGCGTAATCGGCAAAGACTTTAAATTTGATTTCTCGATTACACAATACGTCTGGGTTGGGCGTGCGGCCGGCATTATATTCGGCTAAAAAATGCTCAAATACATTATCCCAATATTGCTGGGCAAAGTTGACGGTGTGTAATTCGACATTGAGTTTGTCACAGACACGCATCGCATCTTCGAGATCAGTCCGAGCGGTACAGTATTCTGTGCCATCATCTTCGTCCCAGTTTTTCATGAACAAGGCTTCGACATTATGCCCTTGATTGAGCAGTTCTAATGCAGTTACGGAAGAATCAACGCCGCCGGAGATGCCGACAATCACTTTACTCATGCTAAAAAAAGGTATCTCATGATGGTTGGACGCGTAATGGGTGTTAATGGCGCTAAGGCTGGCGCCGGCAGTCTTTAGCGGAGGGTATTCTAACGGTAATCGCTAATCATGGCCAAAGGATAATGCGGGTCATTAAGGTATTGCTGAATAGCTTTGCTAACAATGGGGCTGCGATGCTGTTCTTGGCGAGCCTCAATTTCTGCAGGCGTAAGCCACATGGCTTGAATAATGCCATCATCTAGCTCTGAGTTAAGGTCTTCGCTAATGGCTTTTCCTATAAAAGTGGTTCTGTGATAGGTAACGCCGTTATTGGGTGATAAATAAAGATTCATATTGAGCAAGCCGGTAATTTCGACGTTCCAGCGTGTTTCTTCTAATGTTTCGCGCACAGCCGCTTCAATTAAGGTCTCGTCAGCCTCAAGATGCCCAGCAGGCTGGTTGATAACTGCACGCCCCCCAGATGAATATTCTTCAACCATTAAAAAACGACCATCACGCTCTATAATTGTGGCTACGGTAACGTGAGGGTTGAAGCTTAGCGTTTCATTGTCTGAAATTGCTTGAATGATTTCTGTGCTCATATTGTTGATTTTAATGTCCCTTTTAAATTAGGAATAGATGCAATATACCCTAAGTTATGGGCAAAATTGTTACTCGATATTTAAAGTTTAGCGTTTTTTTTAGATTTTGCAGGGCGACGGTTACGGCCTGTGTTTGGCTTTTTGGCTGTGGCGGGTAGATTAACCTCAACCGTTTTGCATTCGCCAGAGTGCAAGTCATCAAGTTTCCAGGGGCCTATTTGGTGCCGAACTAGGCGAAGGACAGGGTGGCCAACACTGGCCATCATACGGCGAATTTGACGATTTTTTCCTTGCTTAATACTGATGTTGATCCACTGACTATTTTGTTGTCGGTGGTCGATAACGGGTGGCTGCCTAGCCCATAAAGAATGGGGTTCTTCGATCATTTCAGCGCGAGCGGGAAGAGTCAGTCCATCTTTGAGAATAACGCCTTTTCTTAGTTGTATTAAGGCCTCTTCTGAGGGGGCACCTTCTACTTGCACCCAGTAGGATTTCTCCATCTTTTGAGCGGGTTCGGTGATGCGTGCTTGGAGTTCTCCGCTGTCAGTTAGAATTAATAGTCCCTCAGATAAAAAGTCGAGTCGGCCGGCTGGGTAAAAGTTAGGGCGATCAATAAATTGAGATAACGTGTCCCGCTTAGGCGATGAGTTGTTTACATCTTCGCCAGTATTCGCCGCGCTATTCTTCTTGTCAGTAAACTGACAGAGAACTTGATAAGGCTTATTAAACAGTAAAAACTCCAAAGCGAATTCCTATTTTACTTGGTGATGGTGATTGGCTCGATATTTATTGGTAGTAAAGCGCCTAAATAGGCCCTGAGTGGCGACACTGCTGCTTTTGCGATGCTATAATCCTGCCCCGCAAAAACGCGCATTATAAGCTTCCGCTACTGTCATTATCCACCCGCGAGCTAACTGTTGTTTCAACGTTAGAGCGTATTGGGTTGGCCGTTAGCGTTGATCAGATTTATAGGCTGTCGTGGCTAGGCTTCGGCAAGAAACATTTTAACCACGTCTTTTAACCAAAACGTAGCAGCAAACGTAATTTTAACGGAGTACTCCTTAACATGGGATATCAACATATTGTTGTGCCTGCAGATGGCGCTAAAATCACTACCAATACCGACGGCTCAATTTCTGTGCCTGATTGCCCAATCATACCTTATATTGAAGGTGATGGAATCGGTGTAGACGTTACTCCACCAATGCTAGCAGTAACAGATGCAGCCGTTGCTAAAGCTTATGGCGGCAAGCGCTCAATTGCTTGGATGGAAATTTATAACGGCGAAAAAGCCGCTGAGAAATACGAAGGTGATTGGTTCCCAGCAGAAACTCTTGACGCTATTCGCGAATATAAAGTGGCTATTAAAGGACCATTAACGACGCCTGTCGGTGGTGGTTTCCGCTCTTTGAACGTTGCTCTTAGACAAGAATTGGATTTATACGTTTGTCAGCGTCCAGTGCGCTGGTTTACAGGTGTACCTTCACCGGTTAAAGAGCCACAAAAAACTGACATGATTATCTTCCGTGAGAATTCAGAAGATATTTATGCCGGAATTGAGTGGAAAGCCGGTTCAGAAGAAGCCGATAAAGTTATTGCCTTTTTCCGTGATGAGATGGGTGTTTCAAAAATTCGCTTCCCTGAAGATTGCGGTATTGGTGTTAAGCCAGTGTCATCGCAAGGGACTAAGCGCTTAGTTCGTAAAGCCATTCAATATTGTATTGATCAAGATTTACCGTCTGTGACATTGGTTCACAAAGGTAACATCATGAAGTTTACCGAAGGGGCCTTTAAAGAGTGGGGCTACGAGCTTGCTAAAGAGGAGTTCGGTGCTGAGCTTTTAGACGGTGGCCCATGGATGACCATGAAAAACCCTGTTACTGGCAAAGAGATCATCATAAAAGATGTTATTGCTGATGCTATGTTGCAGCAAATCTTATTGCGTCCAGACGAATACAGCGTTATTGCAACCTTAAACCTTAATGGTGATTACATCTCTGATGCACTTGCTGCTCAGGTTGGTGGTATCGGTATTGCGCCTGGTGCAAACTTATCTGACGATATTGCTTTGTTTGAAGCGACTCACGGTACTGCGCCTAAGTATGCTGGTCAGGATAAAGTAAACCCAGGTTCAGTTATTTTGTCTGCAGAGATGATGTTGCGTCATCTTGGCTGGAATGAAGCGGCTGATCTTGTAGTATCTGGCGTTGAAGGCGCAATTGCTGCAAAAACAGTCACCTATGATTTTGAGCGTTTAATGGATGATGCAACACTGCTTAAGTGTTCAGAATTCGGCGATGCCATTATTAAGCATATGAAGTAATTGTTGTCGCTTGCCAAGAAAGTGGTTAGCGCACAAAAAAGCCGACGTTTGCGTCGGCTTTTTTGTATCTGCTTATTGTAATACTCTAATGTCCATATTCAATGCATTGAGCTAAGTCATTGACTGGGCGCTAAATAGCAGCTTCGGCTTCTTTGTTAGCGTTATAATTGGCTTCCTTAGATGGTTCAGCGTTGGAGCTGATAGCGGCATCTTTTGACTCGCCACTAATATCTGGAGCTTCGGCGAGAATAGTTATGCTGGCAGCATGAAGGCCTTTGGGACCATCAACGGCTTGAAAAGCAACACACTGGCCAGCCTTTAATGTGCGATAACCGTCCATTTCGACTGCCGAATAATGTGCAAATACATCTTTGTTTTCTATATCGGTTAAAATAAAGCCGTATCCTTTGGCGTTATTGAACCATTTCACCACACCTGTTTGCATAATAGTTAATCCTTCAATTCAGTCGTTATCCTTATCGTTTCTTTATCTTATTTTGCTGTTTCTCTATTGAATTAAGGTGTTGAAACTATAGAGAAAAACAAGAATAAGTGTATAATCAACGACTTGGCTTAATTGTGCAGGCTGTAACAGACTCTTTTTAACGCCTGTAGCATAAATAGTCAAGTAAAAACCCAACAGCTTAAAAGTTGAACAAGCTGTATGATAGGTAGCATCTTTCGCATTAAGTGGAAAAAAAATAACATGAAAAACTCTCAAAATAGTCAATTTCTACTACCCTTATTAATGAGCGGTGATGCAGCAGATGACGAGCATGACGGTGATCTAGCGTTTGCGGTTGAGGTTTCTAAACCCAAACTCGAAGTACCTTCAATGTATAACGTTGTTATGTTGAACGACGACTACACGCCAATGGAGTTTGTAGTTGAAGTAATGGAAACGTTTTTCAATTTAGATCGTGAAGCAGCTACCAAAGTTATGTTAACAGTACATACCATGGGTCGAGCAGTTTGTGGTTCTTACACACGAGATATTGCAGAAACAAAAGCGTCTTTGGTGAATCAATATGCCAGAGAAAGCCAGCATCCACTTCTTTGTGAAATAGAGTCATTTAAAGAAGAATAATGTTCTTTGTTTTTAATATAAGAGTTAGTAGTACGAGGTAGTAGTAAACATGCTCAATAAAGAGCTAGAAAGCACTCTCAATAGCGCATTCAAAGTTGCTCGCAATAAGCGACATGAATTTATGACTGTTGAGCATTTGTTATTAGCAATGCTTGATAATCAAGATGCATCTGATGTTCTCACTGCCTGTGGTGTAGAAGTCAAAAAATTAAGTTCTAGTCTGGTTGAGTTTATTAATTCAACCACCCCCTTACTTAACGTAGAAGATGAAGAGCGAGACACTCAGCCAACACTGGGTTTTCAGCGTGTACTTCAGCGTGCCGTTTTTCATGTCCAATCTTCAGGTAAAAAAGAAGTTAGCGGTGCTAATGTTTTGGTCGCTATCTTTAGTGAGCAAGAGAGCCAAGCGGTTTACTTACTGAAGGATCAAAGCGTCGCCCGAATCGATATAGTTAACTACATTAGTCACGGTATCTCAAAAGTTGCAGGGCAAAGTGACACGCCTTCTGAGCAAGATGGTGACTCGGTTGGAGAAGACTCTGGCGCGGCTGAAGGGGGCACTTCAAAGAATCCTTTAGAAGCATATGCCGTTAATTTAAATGCAGAAGCAGAGTCTGGTCGAATTGACCCATTAATTGGTCGTCATGACGAAGTTGAGCGCACCGTTCAAATATTGTCACGTCGCCGCAAAAACAATCCTTTATTAGTGGGTGAGGCTGGCGTTGGTAAAACAGCCATTGCCGAAGGTCTTGCTAAGCGCATTGTTGATGGCGAAGTACCTGAAATACTCGAAAACAGTATTATTTATTCGTTGGATTTAGGTGCATTACTAGCCGGTACTAAATACCGTGGTGACTTCGAGAAACGTTTTAAAGCGCTACTTGGCGAATTGAAAAAGCGTGATGATTCAGTCCTCTTTATTGATGAAATTCATACCATTATTGGTGCTGGAGCCGCTTCTGGTGGTGTTATGGATGCGTCGAATTTACTCAAGCCATTATTAAGTTCGGGTGATTTACGCTGCTTAGGTTCTACCACATTCCAAGAATATCGCTCTATATTTGATAAAGATCGCGCATTATCGCGTCGCTTCCAGAAAATTGATGTTAATGAGCCGAGTGCTGATGACACTTATAAAATCCTCAAAGGTCTTAAATCTAATTTTGAAGCGCATCATGATATTGTTTACACCGATAAAGCCTTACGTGCAGCGTCAGATTTAGCGGCCCGTTATATTAATGAGCGCTTTTTACCGGATAAGGCGATTGATGTTATTGACGAGGCGGGAGCTTATCAGCGCTTAATGCCTGCTAGTAAGCGTAAAAAGAAAATCGGCGTTACTGAAATAGAATCAGTAGTTGCTAAAATTGCTCATATTCCGCCTAAGCATGTCAGTTCTTCAGATCGTGACTCGCTTGGTAAGTTAGAAGAGAACCTTAAGCATGTCGTTTTTGGTCAAGATCCTGCTATCGAAGCGCTTTCTGCTGCTATTAAGTTATCACGAGCGGGTTTAACTTCACCTGATAAGCCCATTGGTTCGTTCTTATTTGCCGGTCCAACGGGTGTTGGTAAAACAGAAGTCAGTAACCAGTTAGCTTCGGTTATGGGTATGGAGCTTATTCGTTTTGACATGTCAGAGTATATGGAGCGTCATACGGTATCGCGTTTAATTGGTGCGCCTCCTGGTTATGTGGGTTTTGATCAAGGTGGTTTACTTACCGATGCCGTTACTAAGAACCCACATTGTGTTGTTCTTTTAGATGAGATTGAAAAAGCGCATCCTGAAGTCTTTAATATTTTATTACAGGTTATGGATCACGGCACACTCACTGATAACAATGGTCGTAAAGCTGATTTCCGTAACGTGGTTGTGATTATGACGACGAATGCTGGCGCTGAATCAATTAGCCGTCGTAGCATTGGCTTTACTCATCAAGATCACAGTACTGATGGTATGGAAGCGGTGAATAAGATGTTTACGCCTGAGTTTAGAAACCGCTTGGATTCTATTATTCAGTTCGATCCGTTAAGTGAAGATGTTATCTTAACTGTTGTTGATAAGTTCTTGATTCAACTTCAAACTCAGCTTGATGATAAGTCTGTATTGCTTGAAGTTGATGCTAAGGCGCGTCAATGGTTGGTTGATAAAGGTTACGATGTGCATATGGGTGCGCGGCCGATGGCGCGTGTTATCCAACAGCATATTAAGAAGCCGTTGGCGGAGTTGGTGTTGTTTGGTGAGCTCGCTGCAGGTGGTGGAACGGTTAATATTACGGTTAGGAAGGATCAGTTGGTGCTGAAGGTTAGTAAGGATTGATTTGAGCTGTATTGAGCTATTAAGAAAGTCGCTAATGATTTAGCGGCTTTTTTTTTGAGTTTTTTAAGGTCAAGTTCGTCGGGGGTGGCCCGACATGGCCGAGTCTAGATCTTTAAACTTTATTTGATAGTGTTTTTATATTCTGGATTTTTAGTTTATTTTTTTGATTTTTCAATCAAGACCGTCGGGGGTGGCCCGACATGCCAGTCACTTTTCTTTGCTTGTGCAAAGAAAAGTAACCAAAAGAAAGCACACAATCTGACGAAGATTGACCCCGATATAACCTATTCGCTTTGGGGTGGTTTTATCCAGTACATCTTAGCTGTGCCTACGTAAACTATTTTCACTCGACTTTAATTGCTCGTCAATATCTGAGCTCGCCTCCAGCCAATATCATTCTGATTCCGCAGACTTTTCAAAACACAATGAGGCTACAACGAACAAGTTCAGTAGACTTCTTTTTATTTTAAAACAAGTAAAAACCGTGCCTAACGGCCGGCTTTTACTATTGAGCTCCGCATGCCGCTCAAAAAAGATAATAGAAGAA
>ENA-OQVM01000256-OQVM01000256.1-marine-metagenome-genome-assembly--contig:-NODE-256-length-88372-cov-6.470548_pt1 | contig 88372 bp, 64 predicted proteins | sample MGYA00237776_ERZ505498 | MGnify/ENA primary metagenome ERZ505498 (study PRJEB26159, sample SAMN06265151) | marine metagenome | isolation source: Helgoland LTER site | place: Germany:Helgoland, sampling... | reverse complement strand
CCTTTCTGAATCGACAATCTGTCCTGGATTTTTGGAATAACCTATATTTTTAACCCATTCTATCCTAAAACAAGTATCGGCTAATAAAGACTTGATCTCATTGAATTCAAAATAATGAAGAAAAGCAAGTTCGCTAAATCCTCTTTTTTTATAAAACACGTCTCCTTTTTCATAGCCATGTTTTCCCAAATTATTCTCTTGAAAAGCTTTCAATGTGAGAGTGCCCCATTCGTTATTATTATTAAGACTAAAAAGATCTATATAAAATGGAGATCCTTCCTTTAAATAGGAATTGATTTTTTTTAAGGATTTTATTCTGTTTTTTCTGTCAGCAATATGGCCAAAAGCATAAAGAAAAGTAGCAGATTCAAACATCTCACCTGTATGACTGTCGTTATTAGCCCAATCTTGATGATAGGTTCTTAAGCCTCTAGAGTTGGCAATTTTACACATTTCTTCGCTTATTTCTACCCCAACAATTTCATAATTCAATCCACTTAATTCTCTAATGCGAATAGCTCTTCTTCCAGTTCCAATTGCTATGTCTAAATGCTTGGTAGTTCTATTTTTAGCAAGGTCTGAAGAAATTAAATTATCTACAGAATAAATATAAGCCTTTCTAGATGGAAGATTAAAATCAGAAAAGTCATATTTTTGAGCTTGCTCACTAAAATATCTACTGTTCATAGAGTTAATACTATCCGAATCAGGTTTAGGAAAAATATTCTGTATTAAATGAGATTTATCGTTGTTTAATTCCTCAATTGACTGGTATTTAAATGCATTCTGTTCAATTTCCTTAAACTGGTTATTGTTATCGTTCCATTTTGCAGTTTTGGCATGCTCACTTAGTATTCCAATACTTCCAGTTTCTAAATTAAAAATCCTCATTCCTTCAAAACTTTCTATTGCGGGATAGTAAAAATGAAGGGTAATTGCTCTTTTTTCAAGATTTCTATTGGCAAGTTTGTGAATCACTCCATCTTCTTCTGGCATAATTCCTTTTGAAATATACTTTTCAGACTTAAATTCAATAAGTTTATGGTTTTCTTCTCTGTAAGTGATATTATCTAATTCTCCCTCCAAAACCAATACGTGTCCAAAAAGACCCTGGTGATGGTGAACACTACTTTCAACACCAGCAGGCCAGTTTATTAAAACACATTCAAAAGGATTTAATTCTAGAATATTTCTCCCATAGTCACCCTCAGATTCTGGATTTAAGATGTAATCTTGATAATTTAAGTTATCAAAATCAATAGAGTCGACAAACTTTCCTAAAGATTCAAAAGTTATTTTATGACTAAAGTCCTTTATTTGATTTTTTATTTCTTTCAAAGTTTTTTAATAAAACTAATAATATTATTTAAGATTTCTCAATGCCTCATATACTACTATACTTACTGCGTTTGCTAAATTCAAGCTTCTTACGTGTTTGGAGTAAATAGGAATCTTATAAAGGTTATCTAAATTTTTAACGGTTATTTCCTTGGACAGCCCTACCGATTCCTTTCCAAATAAGAAAAACATATTGTCTTGAAAATTAATAGTAGTATAATTTTTGGTTGCAGAGCTAGAAAAATATACCATGTTTGCATCTTTATTTTTTAAAAAAAATTCTTCAATATTTTCATAAATATTTACAGAAATATGCTTCCAATAGTCTAATCCTGCTCTTTTAAGACGTTTGTCATCTAATTCAAACCCAAATGGTTTTACCAAATGAAGAGCCGATCCGGAAGCCAAACTCAATCTTCCTATATTTCCAGTATTCATAGGTATTTCAGGTTCTACAAGTACAATATTAAAACCCATTATTTATAGATAAATGTATTTAGGATATAGGGATTTAATGATAGAATCACTTATTCAAAATTTTATCTGCAAATTTCTTGGCGTCTTGACAATATTTATCGTCCCCTTCCAATTTCCATTCTCCTGTTTTGTCTATATAGTATTGAACAGTCTTTTCTACTATTTCTAAATATCCACCACATGATTTTATCATTTTATCCAACTCTAAGACGTATTCTTCTTTTCTCATCTCTCCGTACTTAACCAAACTCCAAAGTCTATTTATTCGTTTAGATTTTTCTTTATAAACAGGGTCTTTTGTTTTGTAAGCCATTAAAAATAAAGAAAGTGCTTTTGCTTCAGCAGATGGTTTATCAGGTGTTTTTTTCATAAAATTTTTCTGGTAATATTTATATTAATTAATTGTAGAAACTATTCTTTGAATAGTCATTTGAAGAATTCTTTTGTTGTATTCTCTAGAGTTTAATAAATATTTATTTATTTCTAGTTCGTTAAACTGTCCAACAACAATTCCTATGACTAAATTTTTAAATTGAATATTCTTAGATAGCTGATTTTCAACACATTGATTTTTTTTGCTTTTCTTTAGGTCTTTCCAAACAATTCCTAAATTATTAATATGATTAAAAAATACCTTTAAAGTTATATCGTGTTGCATTTTTAAAATAGGACGAAGTACCTCGTTTTGAAACAATTCATTTTCTAAATGAAATTCGGGTTTATTGTCAATATTTACAATTGGTCTTACCTTAGCCACTGTTGTTTAGGATTTATAGGAATGTAAATTTGCAATAAAATTCTGATGAAGGATTTTAATTAGTTGAAAAAAATTTACTTTTTAATTCTATTTTTTTCCCATGCTATTACGTTAACTCCCTTAGAATACTGCATTTTGTCTGGTTTATTGTTCAATAAGTTCTTAAATCTTGGATAAAAAAATTTAAGACTTTTTACCTCTACATCATTAACCAACCATGGCAAATGGTGAATTTCATACTCATTAATGTAATTATCGGTTTCTTGAAAAAGTGCATATCTTTCTGTTAACCAATTGTCAAGTTCAGACTTTTGCTCTATTTGTTTGCCAATTTCAAACTCAAAACATAGTTCGTCTTTGAATTTTAAATTAATAGATGAATAATATTTAGATGAACGCTCTATTAATGAATATCTATAGGGCAAATCTGAAATGTATTTTGCTATTTTACAAGATAATTTTGTTCCTCCTTCAATACTTAAAAAGTAAACGCCAGTTTTATTATTCTTTTTTACATAGGTTCTAATATTTATTTCATGAAAATTTGAAATAGGAGAAAATGCAGGAATATTTTTTGGTCTAATTTTCTCCATAGTAAAAGCAACTACAGAAACCCAAGATTCCCCTTGAAAAAGATCTATTTCTAATTCTTTAGGCACATGTTTTTTTAATTCTTCTAAATCTACTTTAAAGTGAAAAAAAATGGCATTATTCCACTCTTGGTAGAATTTCCACTTTTCATCGGGGAGTTTCCAGGGACGATGATCTTTGTAATTAAGAATTTTTTGGATCTTCAAAATTCCCAATTTATTTGTAATAAGTTTATTTTATGGCTCAAATGTTGGTTTGTCAATAATTTATTTAATTATGAGTTTGATTTTCTCTGGTTCAGCAGCAGCTATAACCAAATAGTATATTCCAGAGTTTAATTTTGAAATATCAAAATTAAAAGAAGAAATTCCACTAATAACTAGCTTCCCAGATAATTCATATATGAAAAATTCTAAGTTGTTAAATTCTGAACTAAATTGAATATAATCATTGCTAGGATTTGGGAATACAGCAGGTTTAAAACTAAATGGATTATTAGTAATTGATAAATTTATGTCTTCCACAGTAAAATTTCCTATCATTCCATTAGCTATGTGAGGAGTACAAACATATTCGTAAAATCCAGTTTTAGAAGGAATATAACGAAAGAAAGTATCTAAAGGAGCTTGCCAAATTTGGTCAAAAGGAGTTGCACCAAGTGGAATGTTGGTTGACGTTATTGTATGTACCATTGTTGGAATATCCAGTGGATGCCACTCAATAGTGTCTCCGAGTTGTACAGATGTTAAATTGCTTGGCAAAAATTGCATATACCCATCCCATACAAGTATTTCATGAACAGTAGCTTTTAAAGGGCTAGAAACTAATAAGAACAAAGGAATTATAAATAAGTTTTTTATCATTGTTTTAATTTACGAGAAATAATTGACATTATATCTAAACAAAATTTATTGCCACCTTTCGTCTCTCCATTTATTTTGAGCTTCTTTGGATAAATAAGTCCAAGCAACAATTCTACTAGATTTATTTCCTGTTCCCATTGGAATTGTTTTTACAAAATATGCTCCATTTCTATCAATCAATTTATAAGTTTTTTTTAAGTTAGATTGTTTAGAAACCAAAGTAGAAAACCAATAACAGTTATTAGAATATAACTTGCTTTCATTTACAATGTTTTCAATAAATTTAATTTCACCTCCCTCAAAAATTATTTCATTATTTGCCCCTGCAAACTTAACATGGTTTTTTTTCACTTTCTTATCAGATAAATTTCTTAATTTTCTTAAGGTAGATTTCTGCGCATCTTCTTTTGAAGAATGGAATGGTGGGTTGCATATAATTAGATCAATTTTATCTTCCTTTTTGACTATATTTTTAAAGATTGAATTTTTATTCTTTTGAAGCCTACACTCTATTTTACTTTTAATAATATCATTTGATTCAATTATTTTTCTTGCAGAGTTAATAGACTTTAGATCAATATCTGATGCAATAAATTTCCAATTGTACTCTGTATTTCCAATAATTGGATAAATACAACTCGCTCCCATTCCAATATCTAAACAAGTTATCTTATCACCTTTAGGAATCTTACCAAAATTATTTTCAGCTAATAAATCTGCAATATGATGAATATAATCTGCTCTTCCTGGAATTGGAGGACATAGATTATCTTCAGGAAAATCCCAGTTTTTAATTCCATAATAATGGTTTAATAAAGACTTGTTTAGTATTCTAACTGCAATTGGGTTAGAAAACTCTATTGACATGCCTCCATATTTATTTGGAATAATATATTTTTTTAATTCAGGATTTAGTGTAACTAATGCAGATAGGTCGTACCTATTTCTGTTCTTATTTCTTGGATGCAAACGAGTTTTTTCCTCTTTTGCTTTAACAAAGGTTTTTTTCATGCAAGTTTAATCTTTAAGCAAACTAACTACTTAAAATTACAATAGCTTATAAATTATGAAATATTTAATTAAACTTTTATTAGATTTTTTATAAAGTAGAAATTATAATTATTTACAAACATTCTTTTTTGATTTTATTTAAAAACTAATTGCTAAACATTTTCCTCAATTCATTTTAATTTACATACTTTAAATGTTTTATTTTATATAAATATATAAGATATATACATTTGAAGTCTCAATAGATTGGATTTAAGTAAATTACAAAACAATAAAAGAATTCATTCCTTAGATTCTCTAAGAGCAGTAATGATGATACTTGGAATAGTTTTACATTCTGCTGTAACCTATTCTCCATTAGATATGGATACCAGATTAGGTATTTTTCAACTAAAAGACCCACTTAATAGCCATATTTCTAATGGATTCATTGTAGAATTCATTCATTCTTTTCGAATACAAGTATTTTTTTTAGTAGCTGGTTTTTTTGCATCCTTACTTTATTACGAAAAATCACCTCGGCAAATGATTAAAAATAGAATTTCAAGAATTCTGTTTCCATTTTTAGTTTTTGAAACCTTCCTTGGTCCTTTTTTTAAACTCACGAAAGAATATTCTATTATAAAACTTAATTTTCTCCCCGATCTTTTATCCTTCCCTTCATTAAAACCATTTATTGGGCATTTTTGGTTTTTATATTACCTGATTATAATAACATTTCTATTTACTGGATTGGTTATCTTTTTATCCAAATTTTTAAGCATAGGAAAATATTTTGATAAATATTTAAGGAAGGTTTTAAAATATCCAATTTTAAAAATTGTTGTTTTTTCTTTTTTCACTTTTTCTATATATACTATAATGAATATTCTTGGAGATTTAATGCCCTCCTATTTGTCCAATTTTTTCATGCCTAATTCTTTTCCATCTGAGCCAAGAATAACTCTGCTACCCAATCCTTTAATCATATTATACTACAGTTCTTTTTATGCTATTGGTTGGTTATTATTTAGATCAAAAAAACTATTGGATTCTTTTAAAAGTTTTGATTGGATATATCTTCTTTCAGGCTCTTTACTATTTACTTTTTTGTTCTTTAATACTGTTATATTAAATTATTTTCAAATGGTTATTTTAAAATCTGTAATTACTTGGTTACTTATTTTTGGTATCACCGGAATATTTATTAGATATTTTAGTAATTTCTCGTCAAGAGCGAAATATATTTCAGACTCTTCTTATTGGATATATCTTACCCATATGGAATTTTGTTATTTAATACCTTGTTTTATTGTTACCTGGAATATTCCTTCCACCTTTAAATTCTTAATAGTCACAATTATAACTACTATTATTTGTTTTACTACTTACCACTACTTTGTAAGAAATACTTTTATTGGTAATTTTTTGAATGGCAGGAAATATCCTAGAAAAGTGAAGATTTGATTTAAAAAGTAAACGAAATTCCCAACATCCAATATTCCATAAATTGTAGGGCCGCACCTGTTTTAATTACTTTGTAACCTTGGTAATCCCCTTGATCAGGTTCAAGAAATCCGTCTTCAATTCCATTTTCAACATATCCAATATTGTAATTTAGCGCATTAGGGTCGTTATAGTCAAAAAAGTAATGATTATCACCAGTTACAGGATCTAATTGCCCTTCTGGTCTAGTTAGGTATACAGGATCTATTCCGTTTTTATTGTATTGTGGGATTTTAACATCGTGGTCATAAATTAACCAACCCTGAAAAGTTAAACTAAAACCACTTTCTTTATTTTTAAAAAAGTTATTAAAATGGTAAGAGGTTATAAACTCAGCAACTAAATCTATATTGCCAGGACTTTCTAAATAATTGCCAAAAAGAGTAATATCTGACATAAAATGTAAATTTTTAATATTGAATATACTATCATGGGTATATAGAAGATTAAGATATAACCCCGCTTCCGTTCTGAAATTTTCTCCAGGTTGTAGGCCAAAAACACCAATTTTAGAAAGCGAATCGTCTTTTACAATGGTAGATTTAACAGTAAATGGAGATACATCCACAGTTAAATGGTTACTAGCGTGGTAATCCAACCCTAAACCTGCTATTGGATATATAGGAGATAGGAAATTGTCCATATAGTTATTATTTGCTCTATCAATTTCTGTATAATATCCATAGGTGAACTGTGTTCTAACATCAATAAGAAAAGAATAATCCCACAAATGATTGGTTCTCCTAGAAAATTTAGACCTTAATTCAATTACGTCATCGTTTTTAAGCCAAAGACCATCGTTTCCATAGCTGGATTTAATAACTCCAAATTGAACGTTTATAAAATTATTCCAGTGGAATTTATTGTGTCGATAGTCGAATCTCAAATTTGCTAAACCATGTACTTCAGAATAATTCATTCCACCCGCAGCCCAATTATAAAGTCTTAGTCTATTAAACCCAAAGTAAAAAACAGAATGATTGTCCCAATAACTAGAATCATTAGTAAGCTCAATTTCCTTTTGCTCCATATAATCTATGTTTTCTTGGCTATTTTGAGCTAGTGAAACAATAAAAAACAAATTAAATGATATAAAAAAAACTAGGTTTTTTAATTCAAATTGCATCATTTTAGGTATAATTTATATATAATTTGAGTTTAATCTATACAAATTTAAAAATTCATAATACAATTTAGTGATTTCGTCATTAATATTAATGCTTTTGTCAAAAATGCAACTTCACACAAAGAAACATATCACTTTTTAAGTAAATTGCATAAGATTTAAAAAACAAAACAAAATGAAAAAATTAATAATTGCTACATCGATTTTATTTGCATTCTCTGCTACTTTTGCACAGGAAGGTAAGCCAAGTAAAAAAACTCCTATGTCTTCTAAGGCACCAACTTCAGTTTCTTCAAACGAAGCCAAGCCTAATATGAAGCCAAATGTTAAACCAAATGTTAAACCAGTTGGAAAAACATCTACTAAACCAGCTCCAGTTGTTTCTAAAGTAAGCCCTGTTAAAGGTGCTAAGCCAGTAGGTCCTTCTTCAAATAGAGCTGCTGCTTCTTCAAATGTAAATACAGCTAGACCAGAAAAAGCTACTAACAATAGAGCTGCTGCTTCTTCTGCTGTGAATACATCAAAAGCTGAAAAAGTTTCTAATAATAGAGCTTCATCTTCATCTGCTGTGAATACATCAAAAGCTGAAAAAGTTTCTAATAATAGAGCTGCTTCTTCATCTGCTGTAAATACATCAAAAGCTGAAAAAGCTACTAATAATAGAGCTGCTGCTTCATCTGCTGTAAATACATCAAAAGCTGAAAAGGCTACTAATAATAGAGCTGCATCTTCTTCTGCTGTGAATACATCAAAAGCTGAAAAAGCTACTAATAATAGAACTTCTACTAAAGGTGAAAAAGGTGAAGTTTCAGAATCTGGAATGAATACTGAAATTAATTCTAAAAAACCAGATGCTGATTACTGTAAAGGTTGGAAAGAAGGATACATTAAAGCTTTTTCTAAAGCTACTGGAGAAAAAATTTCTTCTGCTGATGTTCCTAACTGTGTTGCACAAGGAGATTGTGAAGGTTACAAATGTGGTTATGCTGCAGGTGTAAGAAACGCAGAAAGAAGAATTAAATAATATTTCTTTTAAAAAGAATTAAAGCTCTCTTCGGAGGGCTTTTTTTTTGCTAAATTTTTTAACTTTTAATTTATTAATTTGAAATTACCAATTAAAACTGATATTTTTTCTTGTTATAATTGTGTAGAATTTATAATTAATTTATATAAAAATATAAACTATATAAGGTAAGCTTTATTAAAAGTGTTTTCTAAATTTGATTCTAAATAATCTTATAGAAATAGAAAATTTATTTTATTATCTAACTATAGAAATAGTACCGTCTATTTTTAGACTGCCATCTTGAAAGAAAACTCTATATACGTAAGTCTCGTTAGGAAGTTTTTCACCCATAAAAGTCCCATCCCAATTAAGGCTATTTAAATCAGTTTTGTGAACCATTTGTCCCCACCTATTATAGATTTCTATTTCTAATCCTACTTTATCTAAACCATAGGCTTGGAATATATCGTTTATACCATCACCATCAGGCGAAAAAACTGTAGGAATAAATAACTGATAACAATTATTGATGTCATTATTTATAATATTTAAATTAAAACTGCAAGTTTCTACATTTCCAAGAGTATCAAATACATTAAATGTAATATTTTGAACTCCAATAAAATCTATCAAGGTATCAGCACTCGGAGATTGATAGATTGTTTTTGAGCTTGAGCATAATGCCCCAACTTGTAAATCGTTGGAAAAATCTGGTATTAATACAACACAGTTTTCATCCAACATTAAATCTTGATCGCTTGGACATATTATTTCAGGAACATCTAAATCATATAGAGAAACATTATAGCTACATGCATTGGAATTCCCAGATGAATCTGTAATTGTAAAAAAGGTATTAAAATCATAATCAACTATTGTACCTACTGCTGGTATTTGATCGATAATTTCAATTCCACAATTATCTGCAAATATTAATAAGTTAGCATAATCAGGAACTATAAACTCACAGTTTTGGTCATAAGGTTCAATAGTATCACTAGGACAAGTTATGGTTGGTAATTCAACATCATTTACCAAAACATAAAAACTACAAGTAGAAAAATTTCCTGCTGTATCTGTTACTCTATATACATTGGTAGTTACACCTACAGGAAAAAAAGAACTATCTGGTAAGCCTGAAGTTAAAGTTGTTGTGCTTAAACAATTATCAATTCCTAAGGGTGTTGAGTAAGAAAAAATTGCACCACATTGTAATGGATCATTATCTATAACAGTATTATTTGGACAACTTATAACTGGGTTAATTGTATCTAAAAGAAAAATAGGAATTTCACAAGTGGTATTATTTCCGGAACTATCGAAAATAGATATTATAACAATTGTATCAGAGTTTATAATAGAACCAGAAACAGGAAATTGAGTTATTACTAAGTTTGTATCACAATTATCCGAAGTTGAAATAGAGTCTATATAGTTTGGCAATAGATAGTTACAAGCAGTATCTAAATATAATGTTTGTGATGGAATGCAATTAACTGTTGGATTTATGCTATCTAAAATTGTTAAATTAAAAGAACACGTATTAAAATTACCACTATTGTCGGAAGATGTTATTGTAATAACTGTATCGTTATAAATAACAGTTCCTGAAACTGGTGATTGAGTCAAGATTGGATTACCATCACAATTATCTGACGAAGTTGTTGAAGGTAAATAATCAGGAATAATAAATTCACAATTAGAATCGTAATAATCAGTTACATCTAAAGGACATGTAAGAACTGGTTGAATGGAGTCAAATAGATTAAGTGTAAAACTACAAGAAGAAGAATTGTTAGATAAATCTGTGACAGTTAGTGTAATAATTGTATCTGAAATTAGGAAAACACCTGGAGATGGAGCCTGAACAATAGTTGGGTTATTATCACAATTATCATTTATTAAAACTCTATTGGAATAATCTCCAAGTACAAATAAACAGTTACCATTGAAATAATCTAATGTATCACCAAGACAGGATATTACTGGATTTATAGTATCTAAAAGGTTTAAATTAAAACTACAACTACTACTATTCCCAGATAAATCTGTAACGGTAAGAGTTATTACTGTATCTGCATTTACAATGGATCCCACTGTAGGAGACTGAGAAATAGTAAAGCTAGTGTCACAATTATCAAAAACAACTACCCTACTTTTATAATCAATAACAGAAAACAAGCAATTGTTATCGTAATAGTCTGAAGTATCCCCAAAACAAGCGATGGTAGGATTTATAGAGTCTAATAAAATAAGATTAAAATTACAAGAGGAAATATTATTAGAAGCATCTGTTACAAATAGAGTTATTGTTGTATCTGTACTAATTATAGACCCAATTGCAGGAGATTGAGTGACTGTTGGATTAGCATCACAATTATCATTTATAACTACTCTGTTAGTATAATCGCCTAAAGTAAATAAGCAATTGTTGTCGTAATACTCAGAAGTATCTCCAAAACAATTTATTATTGGTTTTATAGTGTCTAATAATGTAAGGTTGTAGGAACAATTGGAAGAATTACCTGAATCGTCTGTTGCGGTTAAGGTAATAACAGTATCAGAACTAACTAATGCTCCAGTTGGAGGCGATTGAGTAATAGTTGGTGTTAGATCACAATTATCTGTTACAGTTAATAAGGATGTATAATTGGGAATGGTATAACCACAATTATTGGTGTAATATTGGACTGTATCTGAAGGGCAAATAATTGAAGGGGATATAGAATCACTTAAGGTTAAACTAAATGGACATGAGGAGCTATTGTTATAGTTATCTGTAACTGTTAAAGTAATAGCAGTATTATTGCTAACATTTGATCCAGGACTAGGAAGTTGTGTTATTGAAAGAGGATAGTTACAATTATCAGCTACTATAGCCAATGAAGTGTAATCTAAAAGAGAAAAACCACAGCTACTATTGTAAAAGTCTGTTTGATTGTTTGGACAAGTTATACTTGGATCAATATAATCGTTTACATCCAAATTTAAAGTAACGACACTGTCACATCCATTTGCTGCCGTTAAAATATAAGTATAAGCTCCAGTTGAATTGTACCATATTCCATACCAAAGTAAGCTATCACAAACTAAGGCATTGGTATCTCCAGTTACTGGACTGATAATTGTTAAATTTAATGTTGCAATACTATCACACCCTTTAATATTGGTAGATGAAAATGTATAAGTTCCGGAATTACTATAAGTTACCCCATTCCAAAAATAGGAAACACATGCAGTTGTTGTTTCATTGGATACTTGACTAGGTCCAACTTCTGTAAAGTCATAAATACTGTTGGCATCTGTATCTAAAGGTGGTGTATAACCATCTATTCCACTAGTAACTTTTCCATCTGCGTCAAAAGTTGTAGTTGCTGGTCCCAATATTCCATCTAAGTTACTGTCTGTATATCCTGCTTCAATTACATCGTAACATCCATCGTTATCGCTATCTAAATCTAAAAAATCTTTAGTATTATCATTATCACTATCTAATTCTGAAGTAAGTTCTGCATTGTCATCCATTCCATTGTTGTCAGAATCTATAAACCCCGAATCGTTAATATCTATTCTACCATCATTATTTATATCAGCTGCTCCATCACCTCCCTCTGTTATATCATATATTCCGTCATTGTCGCTATCCAAGTCGTTTTTATCCTGAATACCATCATTATCAGAATCTCTATAACAACCTCTTAATGAAACCTCCCTCCAAGCTATTCCAGATAATCCACCTGGTTGAGGATTAATAGAAAATAAGTCTATTCTTCCTACGTCTATTAAATCACTTCCAAGATTTAAGACGAATGGATTTCCTGCAACTCCTTCAGGAATATCTACATTTAAAACTGTTAACAGAATTGATCCTGATTGAGAATATACATTAATTGTACCAATATTTCCTATACTTTGTCCATCTGTCAAATCACCTCCTGCATTATTATAAATAAGAAAACTACTTACAATATTAGGTTGATTTGCAAAAAAATATTTGATATCACTGATTGGGGTTTCAGTAAAATTATTTTTAGAAAAGGGAGTTCCTGCTGAAGAACCATTATATGAATTGGCAAGTCCTGATACTTGAGAGTCTGTAGTAGTTCCAGAAATTGGTGTAATATCCACAATAGTACATTCTTCACTATCCAGAATCCCATCATTATCATCATCTATATCACAAAGGTCAGTAATATTATCGCCATCACTATCAATACCACTAACAGTAACATCAAAAGAACATGTAGCAGTATTTCCAGCCAAATCTGTACTTACCCAAGTATTGCTAGTAACACCTATTGGAAACAAACTACCACTAGGAAGACCAGATGTTTGAACTGTATTGGTAGAACCACAATTATCTATTGCAGTGGGAGTTGTGAAAGCATAAATAGAACTACAATTATTACCATCTAATGATATTGTGATATCTGTTGGACAGCTAGAGAATTCTGGAGATTCTAAATCGGTATTGGTACAAAATTTTTGTTGGTTAAAACTTCCACCTGTTGCGCCAGTAAAACCCCAATAAACTAGCGGGTCTCCAGAAAATATATTGTTAATTATATCTCCTGTATGAGATAAAATTGGTGTAATCATATTTACCAAATAGACATTGAAAACTTGTGTCGTAGAATTCCACTCTATTTTAAATCTTTTGAACGAATTGTCTTCAAGATTAGATACTGTCATTGGTCCAGCTAATTCGTTAGAACTGTTGTGGGTAACATCCCCGTTTTTTTGAATAGATATATGATCACCAGCAGGATCATTTAAATCTGAATTTTGATAAGTATCTAAGTAAACTCCAAGTGATGGATTTATTGTTCCCAATCCCATACCATTTCCAGCAACTCCCACAGAAGAACTTGACTGTTGCAATCCAAACGCTATTCCGTCAGCTCCACCATCACTAGAACCGAGATAGACATCGAATTCTAAAACAAAACTATTATTTAGGTCTATTTTATTTTTATTCCATACAGATCCAACACCTCCACTTGGACTTATAAAATAATTAGGAGTCAGCTCAAAACATTTACAACTTACAGTTCCATTTCTGTCTGTAATATTAGTTGACGATGCATTTCCATTTATTTGGTAACTGGCATTTTGAGAATAAGAATATAGAATTGAACTAAACAGTAATAATATAGAGGCGATTCTAAACAATAGGATAAGATTTTAAAAACTAAGTTTAATACCAAAATTCCAGGTTCTTCCAAACCCATAGTATCCTTTATTTTTTGTATAAAATTCTACTTGATCAGGAGTATATAATTCTCCATCGGAATTTAGTGAATTGGTATTCAGTTCTGCAATATATAATGTATTTAACAAATTATTAATATTTAATCTTAAAGAAACAGTTTTATCATCAATTTTCTTTCTGTAAAAAACACCAAGTCTAGCAATACCATAAATAGGTAGTTTGGTTACTTGACCACCTTCTTGATAAAATTGATCTTCAAATATATTATATGGTGCATATAATTGATCTGCAACATAATAGGTTGCATTAATTGACAACCCTCTTACAGGTTTATATTTAAAGGTAAGACTATATGTATGTTGTGCAGCATCTCCCACCTTTAATCCATTTCCATATAGGATTAAAACAGAATCTTGAACGTCTTCTGTAGGATTTCCGTATAAATCTAAAACAGTTCCAGTTGCATTAAAATTGGAAGTATATATCCAATCTCCAATCGAAACCATCCCGGTAAGAGAATATTTCTTTGAAAGTTTTAAATTAAATTCCATTTCAACTCCTTGGTGAGTTTGAGAAATATTGTCAAAAACGTATAGAACATCTTGATTGTCTAAAAACATATTTCTTGTAAATTGTCTATTGGCCCATTCTGTATAATAAGCGTTTATATCCAAATCAAAATCTCCTTTGAAAAAACTATATCCAATCTCGTATGCTTCAACAGTTTGGTTTTTTGCTGTCTCGTTTATTATGTTTCTATATCTTAAAAAAATAGTGTTAAAAATAGGTTGTTTTGAAAAATAACCTGCATTGAAAAATAATCTACTATTTTTAGAAAGATTGTAATTTAAACCAGCCTTTAAAGTTCCTCCGTTAAAAATTTGCCAGTTGGTAGTCTGTAAAGTATCATCGTCTAAATAATTAAAATGATCTACTCTTTTAAAGCCTTGATTAGATAAAGAAAGTGAAGAAAAAACAGAAAATTTTTCCGAAGAATATTCTATTTGAGTAAATCCACCAAGCCATTTAACAATTCCATCGTTGTGGTATTGAATGGTATTATTGCTCAAATGCGAGTTCTCAGAAAAAGAACCATAGGATGAGCCTGTTTCGTAATCGATGAAATTTTCTGGATTATTTAAATCTTTTGAAGATAGATAAGTATTATTTCCAAGTAGATTTTCTACTTTCCTGTAATGTTGTCCAACATAATATCTAGCATCAACACCTGCAACAAAGCTTAAGTTTTCATTAAAATTATGCTCAAATGTGGAAATAATTCCATACCAAATGTGTCTATTCATTGATGCAGATCTAATCCAACCATCTCCCAATAAAGAATTTCCACCAGGATAATCTCTTACAGTATCTGCTTGTTCATTATATCCACCAAAAGCAGCTACATATTCTCCATTATTATAGGCAATAATACTATCAAACATTACTTGTCCTGATGAGTCATGAATGCCAACTCCAAAACCTTGAAATGAATCGTATCCACTAAATCCTTCAATATTATCATTTTGTAATCCCCTTCCTCTAGCAGATGTTCCACCTCCATTGCCTAAAGAAAAATATGCAGCAGTCTTTAATTTGGTATACTCTGAAAAATTCCAGTAATGGTTAATAAAAGCTTTTGGTTTATGGTAAAAGTTCTTTCTCCAAGAAAAAACTTCTCCGTTTAACATTCCCCAACCTGGATTGAATTTTATCCCTTTAGATATTTCATCTAACGAGTCATTTTCAGGACATCTAAAGGTTGCTAAACTCACAGAATCGTAAAAATTATGAATAGTTCTTCTATTGTGAACTTGTGGTGCTCCAATTATTGTTGCAGAAACTCTATGTTTCTTATTTATATTGTATGTAGAGGAAAGAAAATAAGAATAAGCTTTAAAGTCAGTTCCTTGGATATATCCATTCCCTTTGTTATAAGTAAGTTGCATAGTGGCGGCAAATCCTTTTTCGCTAAGTCCTGAGGATAAAGAAGCCACATATTTTGTATAGCCATCATTTCCAATGGAAGAACTTACATTACCACCTTTTTTAAATTCAGCCGCATTGGTGAGTATATTAATAGTTCCTCCCACTGCAGGAATTGCAAGTTTAGATGCTCCCAAACCCCTCTGAATTTGCATTTTATTGGTAACATCTGCTAGTCCTGACCAATTTGACCAATAAACCCAACCAGACTCCATATCGTTTACTGGAACTCCATTTACCATTACGGCAATATTATTTTGTTCAAACCCACGGACATTAATTCTTGAGTCACCAAACCCTCCACCCTCTTTGGTTACATATACAGATGGTGTATTTCTAAGTATTTCAGGGAATTCCTGATTTCCTAAGTTTTCTTGAATGTATTTTGCAGAAATGGTAGTTGCTGCAACTGGAGTTACTCTTTCTTTAACTATATCGGCTATTACTTCTAATTCCTTTAAGTCAAGATTGGAGGTCTTTAATCTAATGGTATTGACACTATTAATTCCCCTTTTAATATTAATCTTGAATTCTTTGTCTATATAACCAACATAGCTTATTGAAACAGAATATTCACCTTCCGATAAATTAATGATTTTAAATTTTCCGTTTAAATCAGTAACACTTCCTATATTTTGACCAATGACTTTTACAGATGCACCAATTAATGGTTCATCATCTTCAGAATCAACAATAAAACCTATTAAAGAAGCATTTTGGGCTATAGTAAAGCTTCCTAAAAACAAGAATAAACTAAATACAAATAATTTATGCAATGTTAAGTTTTAGCTATAGTGTAAGTCCTTGAATTACATTTAATCATATATAATCCCTTCTTTAAGAAGTCTAAATTCACAGAGTTATTACCAGATTTTAATTGATAAGTTTTTATTAATTGACCAGACAAATTAAATAGGCTTACATTGCTATTATTTTGAAGAGTAATATTTAAATTACTTTGATTAAGAGGGTTAGGATACATGTAAAAGACATTTTCAGTAGTTTCATTTACAGAAATAAAACCCGCAACATCAGATCCATTTCTTGGAAGTAATTTAAAGGCACCATAACTAAAGGTTACTACACCACTAACAGTATAGCTTTGATTTAATATGGGAGTAAATGCATAAAATAAATCATCAATTATTAAATCTCCAGAACCGTCATTAACTATCCATTCCCCAAAGCCTGCATTATCATTGTTGCATATTGCATTAGAAACTTCTACGAAACAACCTTCAAACTCTTCTGAATCTGCTGCTGCAGTATTGCAGTAATTTGGAGAAAAAATATTTCCTGAACTTATTACTTGAAGGTTAGTTACATTTTTAAGTTCTGTTAGTTCATAATACTCATCTACTTCAGCATCTAAAACAACAGAATCTCCCTCGTATAGTAAGTAATCGTTAGAATAAACATATACACCGCTCCAAGCTCCAGAACCGCTAGTTAAGTAAAATGAACTATCGTCTCTAACAGCAGTTACAATTCCACCTGTGTAGACTTGAGATCCTTCGTAGTTGGATGCTCCGTTAGTATTGTTGTTAAACTGAATGTCGTAAATTGATACGGTGTCTATACCTGGTGGTGGCGGTGGTGGTGCTGAACCTTCAGTAATTTTTATATTGTCAATTTCCCATGTACTTCCAGAATTTGCAGAACCTAAATATTCATATGCTATGTAAGTTGTACTAGAAATATAACTAGTTAAATCTACATCGCCAGATGGAGTCCAACTTCCCCAAGTTGTATTGTCAACATCCCATGTAGCTAAAGCTGTAATATCTGTCCAAGTACCTTGCTGTGTAGGATTACTAGTTCCATTATAATCTGTAGAAATATGCAGTACTAACGCTGATCCTGGCCATTTCATTATAGTTTCAAAACTTAACATTGGCTGAGTTGCTGAAGATAAGTCAACAGCTGGAGAAATAAGCCAAGTATTAGATGGGACATTTTGACTATTACTGTAATTTGTTACTTTAACAAAATCATCTCCTAAATATGAATCAACAAACCAATTGGTAGTATCAATAATAATTTGTGTTGTCCAGCCCCCTGATGTGAGACTTAAATCGTTAAAATCTTTGTCTAAATACTGACCAGAAGCGCAGTAATTAATTAGAATTATATTTAAAATTAGTATAAGTTTTTTCATAAAATAAGAAGGTTAATGTTTGACAAATTTGATTTTAAATTTATATGTTTTTTTTTAATAATAAAACAATTATTTGACAACTTATTAAACTAGTTAAAAATTTAAATTTTAGTTTACATAAATTATCATTAAATTAATAATCAATTTAAATCTTCTTTAAAATGGATACAATAGATGAAAATATTAAATATGCCAACACGTTAAGCGGAGATTTTTACAGCTCCCATAATGAGTTTGAAAATTCAAAAGAAAATATTTTTGCTAAATCATGGCAACTTATTGGTGATAATTCACATCTATCTCAAGCTAATTTTAAAAAACCTTTTGTCTTTTTAGATGAATTTATCTCTGAACCTCTTTTTGTTGTCAATAACAACAACCATGGTTTTAAATGTTATTCAAATGTTTGTACTCATAGAGGGAATATTTTAATAGACAAGGCTTGTGAATCTAAAGAAATTACTTGTAAATACCATGGTAGAAGATTTAATTGCAATGGAGAATTTATCTTTATGCCAGAATTTAAGGAAGTAAAAAACTTTCCTTTAAAACAAGACAACTTATCTGAAATTCCATTAAATAGATGGAGACAGTTTTTATTTTGCTCCCTTAATCCAAAAATCAATTTTAATTCTTTAATCCAGGATATGGAAAAAAGAATTGGTTGGATGCCAATTGAAAAATTTCAATTTGATTCTGGAAGTTCAAAAGACTATTTTGTAAATGCCAATTGGGCATTGTATTGTGACAATTATTTAGAAGGTTTTCACATTCCATTTGTACATAAAGAACTAAATAAGGTTATCAATTATGAAGATTATCAAACTGAAGTTTTCTCTTATTCAAATCTTCAGTTAGCAGAAAGTGATTCTGAACAAACATGTTTCGATCTTCCAGAAAATTCATTAGATTTTGGAAAAAATATTGCAGCTTATTATTTCTGGATATTTCCAAATATGATGTTTAATTTTTACCCCTGGGGACTTTCTGTTAATATAGTAAAACCTTTAAAACCTAATCTAACTAAAGTAGAGTTTAGAACCTATGTTTGGGATGAAAGCAAAAGAGATTCTGGAGCTGGATCTATTTTAGATAAGGTTGAAAAACAAGATGAAGAAATTGTTGAGAATGTACAAAAAGGAGTTAAGTCTAGATACTATAAAAGCGGAAGATTTTCGCCAAAAATGGAAATGGGAGTTCACCATTTTCACAGGTTAATTAGTAACTTTATCAGTACTTAATTTGGCTATTTTAATATTTCCATAAGCAAAAATAAGTGTCATAATTGGACTAATTAAATTGAAAAAACAATAGGGCAAGTAAATAAATGTAGATATTCCCAAAACACCAGCATGAGTAGCCCCACAAGTGTTCCATGGAACTAGTGGTGAGGTAACCGTAGCTGTATCTTCAAGTGTTCTACTTAAATTTTTAGGATCTAAACCATATTTTTTAAACGAACTAGCAAACATTCTTCCTGGAACTACGATTGCTAAATATTGGTCTGAAGCCGTAACATTTAAAAACATGCAGGTTCCAGTAGTAGTGAGAAAAAGAGATTTTTGAGAACTCACAAATTCTAAAAGAGAACTAGTTATTTTATTTAAAAAACCTGTTTTTTCCATTATTCCTCCAAAGCTCATAGCACAAATAATAAGCCATATTGTATTGAGCATACCAGACATACCAGAAGTGGAAATCAAATCATTAACAGCGATATTGCTGGTTTGAATGTTTACATCAATTGTCATAGAATTAATAATTGCTATATAAGAATTCTTTATGTATTGAAAGCCTGAATTAGATAAGTTCCCTGAAATTTCTTGGATGATATCAGGTTGAAATATAGCTCCGTAAATACCACCAGCGATTGAGCCAAAAAGTAGTGCAGGTATAGCTGGAACCTTTTTTATTATCATAAATAGGACAGCTGCTGGCACAATAAAAGTCCATAAACTAATATTAAAACTTGAAAATAGAGCCTTTTGAAGTGAATCTACTTGATTAAGTTGTCCAACTTGTGTATCTAAATTTAAACCAATAATTAAAAATATAATCAAAGTTATTGTAATGGAAGGTATGGTGGTTAACATCATATATTTAATATGGCTTATTAAATCTGTACCAGCCATTGCAGGAGCTAAATTTGTTGTGTCTGATAATGGTGACATTTTATCTCCAAAATAGGATCCAGAAATAATAGCTCCACCAGTTAAACCCTCTGGTATTCCAAGAGCATTTCCAATTCCTAACATTGCAATTCCAATAGTAGCAATTGTTGACCAACTACTTCCAGTAGCCAATGAAACAATAGAACATATAATACAGGCAGCAACTAAAAAAATACTTGGACTTAGTAGTTTAAGACCAAAGTAAATCATGGAAGGAACAATTCCACTCATCATCCAAGTTCCAGCTAGAGAACCAATAAGTAATAATATTATTAATGCACCCATAGCAGAGGATATGCTATCTACAGCACCCTTCAACATATCTTTATATTTTATATTATATGACAAACCCAATAAAGCTGCACAAGCAGCAGAGATAAGTAATGTTAATTGATTAGAACCTGAAATTGTATTATCTCCAAACAAGGAAACATTAATTGAAAGAAGCGTTATTAATAAAATTATAGGAATAAGTGCTATTATTAAACTAGGCTGTTTTTCTTGCATAATTGTTCTAATTTAGAATTTTTAAAGTATTTATATCTTAATTATCAGTTATTTTTATCAAATGATTGTTTTATTTTTAGCACTTGATAAATACTCAGTGTTAAAATGAAATTTACATTATGAATTTTATTTTATATTTAACTTTAAAAACTAAGATTTGACCTATATTAAAAAAATCATTAAATCTCTATTATTAATTTTATTTCCTTTTGCTCTTTTTAGTCAAAATGCAAAATCTAATAAAGAAGAAATTTTAAATTATTCTACAGAAGATCACAGACTTCATATTAAAGGACAAACATTTAATACATTGGGAAAAGTTCATGATGTAAGGATAAGAGTTGTCCATGACGATGGAGTCATAGATACTATCAACTCTAATAATGGTAAATACAATCTTCATTTAGAAATGAACCATAAAATTTTAATAGAGTTTGAATGCCTAGATAACAAACATTACATAAAAAGAATTGCGTTCAATACCAATGTCCCTAATGAAACTAAAAGAATTCCTTATTTTGATCTAACAATGAATTTGGTTGAAAAAGACAAATGGAATGTTCAGGATAAAGACAAAGGTATTTTCGATCTTCCAGTAGCGTATTTAAATTACGACTTTGATAAAAAACTATGGTATGATAAAAACGATAAGTACAGTAGAATAATTAATAAAAAAATAAAAAGTTACGGTATTTATTAAAATGATTGTTTTATTTTTAACACTGTAATAATACTCAGTGCTTAAATGAAATATAGGTTATTAATTTTAATTTTAATTTTTTTTAAAATAAATAACTTTTTTGCTCAAGTTAATGCCTCCTTCAATGCCGATATTACAGTTGGTTGCTCTCCTCTAGTTGTTAACTTTACCAATACTTCAACAAATAGCATCTCTTTTTTCTGGGACTTTAATAATGGCTCTACATCTATTTTAAATAATCCCTCGGCTACTTTTATAAATCCAGGGTTTTATACGATTAAATTAGTTGCAAATGGTGCTACTGTCTCAGATTCAATTATTTCAATAAACTATATCCATGTTTTAGACAAACCTTCTGCAAGTTTTAGTTTCAATATTTTAAGTAATTGTGAAAATGATAATTTTATTGACTTTACAAATACAAGTATAGGTTACACATCCAGTATTTGGGATTTTGGAAATGGAGATACTACAAGTTCTGTTAATCCAACTTACAGTTATCCTATTTCTGGTAATTACCCAGTTACCTTAGTAGTATATAATAGTTTTGGTTGTTCCGATGATAGTACTATAGGCCCATTAGTAATCAATCCTACTCCATTATTAAATGCATTTATTGATTCAAATTTAACTTGCGATAGTTCCTATAATTTCACTTTTTCTGGTAGTTCATCCAATTCTGTTATTTCAAATTGGGAATGGTTTTTTGGAGATGGACTTGATTCTACTATATCTTCTAATTCTAATATTCAGCATTCCTATAATTCAACTGGACTATTTGCTCCAAGTGTTATTGCTACAACGATAAATGGATGTGTAGACTCTTTTAACTTAGATACGATAAATATCTTTCCAAAAGAAGATTACTCTTTTTCCTCAGATATTCTTTCTGGATGCCCTCCTTTAGATGTTAATTTCACTATATCACCTTCGAATAATATTCAAAATATAACTTGGGATTTTGACGATGGAAATATAATATCTGGAACTGCATCTGCTAATAATCAATATACAAGTAATGGTGTATATTATCCTATTGCTACTATTGAAAGTAATAATGGATGTATTCAAGATGTACAATTTCCAAATTCAATAAATTTAAGCAATGCTCCAATTGGAACCTTCAATATGTCTAATTTTTCTGGATGCCCACCTTTGGATGTTCAATTCGATGTGAATACTTCTGTTTCTAACACTTTTTATATTGATTTCGGTGATGGATCTTTTGGCGCTAACTCAAACAGTGTATCCCACACATACAATGATAATGGAACATTTAACCCAACACTTACAATAACTGATAGTAATAATTGCCAAAACAATATTAATATGGATACCGTTTTATCTGGTGTATCTGAAATTGATTTTATAGCATCTGTTAATGAAGGTTGCGCCTCATTAGAAGTGAATTTTTTAAGTACTTCCAATGCAGATACTTACTACTGGGATTTTGGGGATAGTACCTATTCAACAGATGAAAACCCTGATCATACATACGATTTTGAAGGGAATTATTCGGTAACTTTTTATGCAAACGACACCAATAGTTGTATAGATACCTTGGTCAAAGATGACTATATAATTGTTAAGAAAGAAGATGTAGATATATTTACAATGGATACAATTATTGCATGTTCTCCTTATATTTTTAATACAGATGTTTACAATATTGGTGTTAATTTCTGGAACTGGGATTTTGGGGACGGTGATTTAGATACTGGATCCAATGTTTCTCATACATATACTCAATCCGGGACCTATAATATTTCATTATTTACAGATGCTCCAAATGGTTGCAAATACGATTTGAATAATTTTGCATTTTTACAAATAGACAATTTAAATGTTGATGCTACCATAAATTCAAATTGTAATGATGGAAGTATTAATATTACCAATAATACTGTTGGAGCAATACAACACCAGTGGAATATGGGGGATGGGACAATTTATAACACTCCTAATGTTTCTCATAACTATATACCGTCTCAATCTTATGTAATAACTTATGAATCAATATCTGATATTGGCTGTAGTAATTTTGAGTATTACACTGCAGTATTTGATTGCAATTATCCAAATACAGTAATTTGTCAAATGCCAATACAGAACCCAATTAACCAAACCTGTGGTTTTAGAAATGTGAATATGAATTCTCCATTTACAACTGCTTCTTCATGGGAATGGGAATTTGGAGATGGTCAAAGTTCTACTGAAAAAAATCCATCCCATTTTTATTCATCACCTGGAGTTTTCAATATTTTACATGTTGCTTATTATCAAAATGGAACTTCAGATACTTTAATTATTAATAATTTCATAGATCAAAACGATTTGGATCCAAGTTTTTCATTGAACAAAAATGAATTTTGTAATTACAACACCTACACTTTTAGCAACAATTCATCTGCTGCAACTACATGGGAATGGAGTCTTGATTCTACTGTAATATCCAATAACTTTTCTGATAGTTTGACTCTTCAATTAAATGATTCTATTAGTTTATTGAATTTGAAAATAACAGATCAAAATGGATGTGAATCTGAATCTCAACAAAATATATTTTTATACCATCCTTTAGCATTAATTGAGCAAGATTCATTTGCTTGTTTTGGAGGATTCATTAAAATTGAATGTTCGGTTAAAGACGATCCTATCCATACTTGGGATATGAAAGATGGCTCCTTTTTGGGGCCAGACACCAGTATTTTCCATGTTTACCAGCAATCGGGTTGGTTTACTCCTACTCTTTTATTAGATAATATGGGATGTCTTAGAGAAGTTCAATTAGATTCAATTCTAATATTAGAACCTGACGCCACTTTTACACCTACATTTCCAAATCCCATTTGCAAAACAGATAGCATTTATTTTGAGGCAAATAATAGTACATATTCTAATTATAATTGGTCTGGAGGTGCTACATCCAGCAGTTCAGATTCAGCATGGATAGTAATGAACAATTCTGGAAACCAACAAATTTCATTAAATGTTTCTGACAGAGGATGTACTAGTAGTTTTAGCTCAGATACAATTTTAGTTAACGAAGCAAAAGCTGAATTTAATTATACACTTTTAAACAATTGTGTTCCAATAGATGTAGTTTTTCAAGATTCCTCAATTAATCCTATCTCTTGGGATTGGGATTTTAATAATGGATTTTCAAGTAACTCTCAAAATCCTACCCAACAATTTATTAATTTCCCTTTTGATAGTGTTCAGTTAAATATAACAGATAATAATGGGTGTGTAGACTCAATAAAAAAAGCCATTGTTAACAATTTTAGTGCAAAATTTATAGCTAGTGACACCATTTTATGTGCTGGTACAAATATCACCTTTAATCCTGTTAGTGAAATTGTGAATTCTTTTCAATGGGATTTTGGAGATGGAAATATATCTTCAGATTCCGTACCCTCTCATATATATCAATCTCCTGGGTTTTATGATGTTAAATTAATCGCATCCGATGGCCAAGGGTGTATTGATACTACAATTTTAATCAACTATATTGAAGTAAAGCAAGTTATTGCAGATTTCTCTCATATAAGTAACGGAAACTGTCCTCCTGTGGTAACTTCATTTACCAACTTAAGTTCAGGAGCATCAAATTATAATTGGGATTTTGGAGATAATTTGAATTCTACTATTGAAAATCCTGCACATAGCTACACCACAGGAGGATACTATAATGTTTCGCTAATTTCTTCAGATAATTTTGGATGTGCAGATACTTTAGTAATCAACAACTTAGTTTACATTCCTGGACCAATATTAGATTTTGATATCGATCAGGTTTTTGGATGCGATTCCCTTACAATTTCAATTACTAATAATTCTTCAAATACATCCAATTATTTATACAATTTTGGAGATGGTGCTACATCAAATTTACAAAGTCCTAGTTATACCTATTCTAATCCAGGTTCTTACCAAATATCTTTGGTTGGAGAGGATTCTGCAGGATGTCAAGTGGCATTTACCTCATCTGAAATAATTACTGTAGATGTCTCACCAATATTGAGTTATCAAATCTCTGACACCAATTTATGTATTGGTGAATCCTTTTCAATTACCAATAACTCTATATTTTCTAATACCCACCAATGGACTTATGCTTCTCAAACATATAATGATATTTCTCCAACAATTATTGCCAACTTAATTGGCTCTAATCCAATACAATATATTGCTGGAAATAGTAATAACACTTGTTTTGATACATCTATAATAAATATAATTGGGCATTTAATTCCTGATGTTTCTATTCTAGATCCAGGAATTCTTTGTTCTAATCAGGGAATAGTAAATTTAAATTCTTTAAATAGTAGTATTTACAATGAATTAACTTGGTCAGGAATTGGAATAGTAGATGTCTCTTTAGGCACTTTTAACCCTTTATTGATTAACGATTCTTCTTTGGTCTATTTAAATCATGATAGTATTTGTACTAGTATGGATAGTATAACTATTTTTATTGATACACCTATAGACGCTTTAGTTTTAACCAATGATACAAATTATTGTGAAAACTCTACAATATTATCTCCTAATGTCTTAAATTCTGGTGGTTTTTGGATAGGTCAAAGTGTAGATTCACTTTCTGGATTAATTACCAATAATCTACCTCCAAATTCTTATTCTTACCAGTATATTACTGAAAATAGCAACAACTGTAGAGATACTGGAAGTTATCAAATTCAAATTATTCAAAATAATGATGCAACTATTTTAAGTCCAGGCATCATTTGTGACAATTTAGATGCTATTACATTAAATACTTTACAATCCGGTGGGATTTGGAATGGTCCGTCTATAAATTCTTCTTCTGGGCTTGTAGACATAAGTATTTTAGGAAATGGTATTTACGACTTTACTTATACTTTAAGTGGAACTTGTCCAGATGAAGACACCTTAAGTCTTGAAATATTTGATTTTATTCAAGCTGAAATTAATCCTACTGCTGGTTTTTGTGAAGGATTAGATTCTATTCAATTTTCAGCCACTTCTAGTATTGGTTATTGGTCTGGTCTTCCCTATTCTGACTCTTTATCAGGTTGGTTTATCTCTGATACTTTGGAGGATGGAGTATATGATATTTTTTATACAATAGATGGAAACTGCCCAAGCGGAGATACTCTTTCTTTTACAATTCTTCCCAAACCAGATATAAATATTTCATTAAGTCAAAACCTACCTTGTGTAGGATATCAGTTGGTAGTAGATAATTTATCAAATAACTTACCAAACGAAGATTTTGCTTGGTATATTAACGATAGTCTATATTATCAAAATTTTAATGAGCCTTATTTTATATTAGATACTGGATTCTACAAAGTTAAGGTTATAGCAAGTAACCAGTTAAATTGTATATCAGAACTTATATTGCAAGATTCTCTTCCAGTTTATGACACAACTAGACTTTCTAATGCAGAAGTAATAAGATCAACTGTTGTTGCTAACGAAAATATTTATACTGAATGGTTGTCAGAGGGATTGCCTTTAAATCCTTTAACAAATCATTTAGTTTATCGCTCTGAAAACGGCAATGATTTTGAACTAATCACAACACTAGATAGTTCTATAAGAAGTTACTTAGATGATTTTGTAGATGTTGTTAAAAATCATTATGATTATGTTGTGGTAAATAGAAATATATGCAACACAAATTCGACAAACTCTAATCTTGGAAATTCAATATTATTGGAATTTGACAGACTAGATAATTTTAGAACCAAGTTAAATTGGAATTTTTATAATGGATGGATTGATAACCCAAATAAATACGAAATTCAAAAATTAAATTCTTCAGGAAACTGGGAATTATTTAGGACTCTTGATAATACAGAAAATGAAATTATTATTAATGAATAATTATAATTAGTTTAGTGAAATTTATGAATTCTGTCTCTTTTAATCTTATTAATTTACATAGATTAATACTTCTAATTTTAATTTTAAGTATTGTGAATATAATTTATGCTCAAGATAGAAGTGAATTAAATTACGATGAAAACTTAAATATATATAGAGTTGTGGCTTTAAGAAATCAAAACAATCCAATTGAAAGCATTTCAAATGCTGTTGTTGTTGAAAAACCATATGCATTATATTCCCCTAATGCATTTAGTCCTGACGGTGATGGAATAAATGATTTTTTTAAAATTTCAGGTCAAGGAATGATAGATTTTCAAATAGAAATCTTTAATCGGTGGGGACAAATGGTTTATAAGTCCCTTGACTTAAGCAATGGCTGGGACGGAACATTTAAAGGAAAAAATTTACCTACAGGAACTTATGTTTACAAAATTAAAACAAGTAAATACGGGGTTGAACAGAAATTAGTCAAAAGTGGCTCAGTTGCATTAGTTAGATAATTAAATTAAAAAGTTGTTAAAAAAAATATATTTAATATTATTACTACTTCCCATTGTAAATATTCAGGGCCAAGATCCTTTATTTACTCAGTTTTTTTCCAATGCTCTACAATTAAATCCTGCTCTTGCAGGAAGAGATCTTAGTCCAAGATTTCATACAACTTACAGAAATCAATGGCCAGAAATAAATAATGCTTTTGTAACCTATAATATTGAATACGATCAATTCTCAGACAAACTACATGGTGGAGTTGGATTTCAACTCTTACATGATAAAACAGGAAATGGATCCTTAAATACTACTGCTTTTTCTACTATGTATTCGTATCAAGCTGTTTTAAATAAGAAATGGACTATCAATTTTGGTTTAAAAGCTTCTTTTGTACAAAAGAGTTTAGATTGGGGCAATGTTATTTGGGGAGACCAGATAGATCCATCACAAGGTGTTGTAAACTCGACACAACAACCTCAAGGTAATAATGGATTATACATTGACTTTTCTTCTGGATTTATACTATTTAGTAAAAATCTTTTTTTAGGTGCTTCTTTCGATCATTTAAATAAACCTAACGAGACATTTTTTTACAATATTACAGACAACAATGCTCTTAATAAGATTCCTATTCGATCCTCTTTCCATGGTGGCTACAAAATTAAAGTTCTCCAAAATGGTCTTTTTCATAAAGAATTATTTTTTTCTCCAGAATTTGTAATTGATCTTCAATCTAATCTAAAAAGATACAATTTCGGAACTTATTTTGTGGATGGGATATTTGACTTGGGATTTTGGTATAGGCATACAAGATTTTTAGATGCAAATAGTGAGAACTTTTCTCCACAGGACGCATTTGTAGTTGTTATAGGAATCGAAAAAAATAAAATGAGATTTGGTTACTCTTACGATTTTAATATTTCAAATCTTACCACATCTTCTTTGGGCTCTCATGAAATATCTTTTTCAATTGATTTACCAGAAAAACGGGTCCATAATTCTAAATTTAGAGTTGTTGAATGCCCTCAATTTTAGCTAATGAATGTAGATATCGGAGATGTTTTTCCAGATTTCATATTAAATGATGAAAATGGAGATGAATTTGATTTAAAAAGAGATTTTACCAACTCTTACTTGGTATTATACTTTTATCCAAAAGATGAAACACCTGGTTGTACCAAACAAGCATGTTATTTTAAAGATTTTTATCAAGACTTTAAAACATTTGATTGTGAAATTATTGGACTAAGTAGTGACAATAAAAACAGCCATGAAAAATTTAAAAATAATTACAACTTGCCATTTAAGTTATTGAGTGATAAGAATTCTAGGCTTAGAAAAGAATTGAAACTTCCTAAAGACTTTTTTGGTCTTTCACCAGGAAGAATTACATTTTTGATCGATAAAAACAAAGAAATATTATTTATCTATAGATCATCCTTAAATATGAAAAGCCATATTAATTCAGTTTTAAAGTATTTAAAGAAAAACAATTAATTTTACTACAAATAATATTATGAAAACTAGATTACTTTTTTTTATTTTTTTTGGAACTTTTATTAGTGTTTCAAGTCAATTAAGCAATGAACTTATATGGGCATCTGGTACTTTTTATCCCAAGACTATTAAAGGAATTAACCCATCTAAAGACGGTAATTACTATACATCCATAGAACAGGACGAATCTAAGACCGAAATTGTTAAATACGATTATAAGTCAAATAAAAAGGTAGCTACATTATTTTCAAATATTTCCTTTAATAAATTTGAGTTTTCAGATTATAAATTAAGCAATGACCAAAACTGGTTGCTTTTATTTAACTCTAAAGAGTCTATATATAGAAGATCTTCAAAATCATATTACTATCTATACGATATAGAGAAAAATATATTAAAACCTCTCGCAGATTCTACCTTAGGAAAACAGCGTTTGGCTAGTTTTTCACCAGATAATAGAAAAGTTGCATATGTTAGAGACAACAATATATATTATAAATATTTATCAGATACTATAGAAATTCCAATTACCAATAATGGTGAAATTAATAAGTTAATAAATGGTGCAACGGACTGGGTTTATGAAGAGGAATTCAGTATTCATAAAGGTTTTTTCTGGTCTCCTGATGGTTCTAAAATAGCTTATTATGTATTTGATGAGAGAGATGTAAAACAGTTTGAAATGGAGATGTATGGTAATTTATATCCTTCTCAGTATAAGTTCAAATATCCCAAAGCAGGAGAGGACAATTCTTTAATTGCGGTCAAAGTTTTTGATTTAGACAATTTAAAAACTTTTGATTTTGATATTGGAAAAAATCCTGACATCTATATTCCAAGAATAATCTGGTCCAAGGGTAACAATGAACTTATTGTGTTTAAAATGAATAGGCTTCAAAATAAATTAGAGCTTCTTTCAGGAAAATTTAATAATCAAAACAATCCAAATAGTGGAGTTAATATCAACAAAGTTTACAGTGAGACTAGTTCTACTTACATTGACATACATGATAATACTTTTTTTATAAATAAAGATGAGTTTATTTGGACTAGTGAAAAAGATGGATTTAACCATATATACTTAATAAATTATTCTAATAATAAAGAGAGAAAACTAACTTCTGGTGAATGGGATGTTACCAATGTTTACGGATATAATTCTAAGGATCAGACTATTTATTTTCAAGCTGCAAAGAAAAGTCCTACCGATAGAGAAATTTATTCTTTGAATTTAAAAACAAATCAATTAAATCAAATATCTACTTTAAAAGGAACTAACGAGGCTGATTTCAGCTCCGACTTTCAGTATTTTATAAATACCCACTCAGATGCAAATCGCCCCCATACCTTTACGTTAAATAATAAGAAAGGAAAAGTATTAAAGGTTTTAGAAGACAATAAAAAACTTAGCAAAAGGATGGATGAGTATGATTTGGTAGAAAAAACTTTTTTTAAAATTCCAAATCAAGAAGGGTTAGAACTAAATGCATGGATGATGAAGCCAAAAGTCCTAGATACTGTTAAAAAACACCCTTTACTTATGTTCGTATATGGTGGACCTGGAAATAACACAGTTAATAACTCTTGGTCTTGGATGAATTACTTCTGGTTTCAATATCTAGTTAAGCAAGGTTTCGTTGTAATTTCTGTAGACAACAGAGGAACTGGTTACAGAGGAAAAGACTTTAAGCACTCTACCTATTTACAACTTGGAAAGTTAGAAACAGAAGATCAAATTTCTGCAGCTATTCATATGGGTAAATTAAATTATATAGATAAAGATAAAATTGGAATCTTTGGATGGAGTTATGGAGGATATATGTCTTCACTTTGCATTTCTAAAGGCGCTGATGTTTTTAATTCTGCAATTGCAGTAGCTCCTGTAACCAATTGGAGATTTTATGACAATATCTATACAGAAAGATTTATGAGAACTCCAAAAGAAAACGGAGAGAATTACGATATTAATTCTCCTATTAATCATGTTAGTAAAATAAAAGGTAACTATATGTTGATACACGGTACTGCTGATGATAATGTACACTTTCAGAACTCTATGGAGATGGTAAGTTCTCTAGTGAAATCGAATATAGAATTTGATTTTTTTGCTTATCCTAATAAGAATCATGGAATCTATGGTGGATATACACGACTTCATTTGTATAATAAAATGACGAACTTTCTAATAGATAATTTAACAGAATGAAATTTCATATTAAACTAACATTAGTTACACTATTTATAAGCTCATTTTCAACTGGAATCTCCCAAAATAATATAAATTGGATTTCTTGGGATGCTATGATACAGAAAAGATCATCAGATTCTGTTAAAAAGAAAGTATTTATTGATTTATATACTAATTGGTGTGGATGGTGTAAGAGAATGGATGCAACTACGTTTAGCGACCCAGTAATTGTAAATTATATTAATAAAAATTTCTATACAGTAAAATTTGATGGAGAAACTAAAGATACTATTGTTTTTAACAACCATAATTTTTACAATTCTGATCCCACCTATAAAAAGTCTAATCCTAATTCGAGAGGTAAAGCCCATTGGTTTGCACATTCTATACTTGACGGAAAGCTATCTTATCCCAGTTATGTTTTATTAGATGAAAATCTTATAAGACTAATGGTTTATCAAGGATACAAGCAAGTAGATGAAATGCTGGGTATATTACTTTTTTTTGGAAACAATCAATATAAATACTATCACAATCATTTAAATTCTCAATGGAATAGTTCTAAAAAACTTTAAAATCTATTAAATTTACTTTATGAAAAAATTAATAGTTTTTGCTTTTGTACTTCTTTTTCAGAATTTTCATTCTCAGCAATCGACCTTAAACTGGCATACAGATTTAAATAAGGCTGTAAATATTTCATTAAGTGAGAAAAAGCCTATCATGCTTTTTTTTACTGGAAGTGACTGGTGTGGATGGTGTATGCGTTTAAAAAAAGAAGTATTTAATTTTCCTGAATTTGAAACTTGGACAAAGGAAAATGTTGTTTTAGTCGAATTAGATTTTCCTAGAAGAAAAGCAATAGATCCTAAAATTCTCAATCAAAATAGAGAATTAGCTAGAATTTTTGGTGTTAGTGGCTACCCTACTGTTTGGTTTGTAAATCCTCAAAAATTAGACTCTAATAAACTTAATTTTTTAAAGCTTGGAAAATTAGGTTATTTAGCTGGAGGAACTAGTAAATGGATATCTACAGCAGAAAACTTTTTAATTAGTAATTAATTAAAAGTAAATAACTTATATTCAAAATAACAACTATAGAATTTGAAAATTTATCGTTATATACAAAACTACAAAGTTCAGATACTAGAGGAATCTTTTGTTTTAAACGATGAAAATACTTTAGTTAATACAGCTAAAATTTCATTTTATGATATTAATAATAATTTAATTGACACCAAAAAATATGGTGTAGTTGACTTAGACAATATCTACAATAAAATACTTAATAAAGTGTCTATAGATGTATCTAAATGTTATATTAAAAATTTCTCTCTAGATCAATATAGAAAGAAAAATAATTTATCTCCTAAAGAAAAAGTAGATCTTTTAAATTTCACAGCTATTGATTCAATTTTTGAATCTGAAAAAGTAATTGACTTTTCTTTGGCAAATTTTGTTGGAGAAAAAGTTAATTTTTCAAATACCCATTTTGGACTAGGAAACCTAAGCTTTCTTAAATCAGAATTTGGAAACTTCCCTGTACTTTTTAAAGGTACAAGCTACAGTGAAGGAAATAATATTTTTCAGTACGCGAAATTCAATAATGGAAATGTAAATTTTGACAATGCTACTTTTGAAAATGGAAATTTAAGTTTTGTAAACACTTATTTTGGAGATGGAAACACCTCTTTTAAAAATATTCATTTTGGTAACGGAGACGTTTCTTTCGCATTTTCAACTTTTAATAAAGGAAATATTTCATTTGATAAATCTATTTTTAATGGAGATGAGATTAGTTTTTCTAAGGTTGATTTTGGAACTGGGAAAGTAGATTTTAGAAGAGTGGTATTTGGCGATGGAGATATTGATTTTGAAGAAGTTAGCCTAGCCAAAAAAAACAAAGTAGTTTTTAGAAGAGCTAATTTTGGTTCTTCATCGGTAAGTTTTAGAGATGCTCATCTAGAAGGCTGTTCTGTAGATTTTGAGGAAGCTGAATTTAAAAATGGTAAACTAAACTTTTTTAAATTCACCGCACAATCAATTTCTTTAAACCATTGTTTTCTTAACTGTAATATCGATATGAGAATTGATGATTGCCACACAATTGATATTTCTCAGTCTATAGTTCATAATATTATTGATTTTAACCCAGGTTTAACCAAAATGAATATACATGAACTCAATTTATCTGGCGTCAGAAATATGGGTGATATTTTCATTGCTTGGGATGACAACCATGTACTAGATTTAATTTCCAATCAAGAATCAACCACTCTACATGAAAAGGCCGAGCAATTTCGATTATTGAAAGAAGAATTTAGAGATACTGGAAGATATTTAGACGAAGACGTTGCTTACGTATATTTTAAAAGATATGAACTCATGAGTGAATATGAACTTGCAAAAGAAAAAGGAATTGTTGCCCTTATATTGTTTATGCCAAACTTCTTATTTCAAAGATTGGTTTTTGACAAGGTTGGTCTTTATGCAACAAATCCATTCAGAGTACTTTTTAGTATTGTAGTTGTAAATTTTATTTTCTCATTAATTTACACCATGTTTTATTCTGCTTCTAATATGCTTACTTGTATGGATAATTCAGTTGGTATTTTTGAGAAAATATTGGGAAATTTATATTTCAGTGCCATTACTTTTTTCACTGTAGGATACGGAGATTGTTCTCCTTTAGGATTTTTTAAAATACTTGCCCCACTTGAAGGATTTGTAGGAGTATTTCTCATGTCATATTTCACTGTTGCTTTTGTACGTAAAATACTGAGGTAGAAATACGGTTTTTTTCTTTTAATTTCTTACATTTGCAAAATTAATCCACTATAATATTCTACTATGAGCGAAACTGTAAAACTTAGTATTGAGGACAAAACTTATGAACTTCCAGTCATTGAAGGGTCTGAAAATGAAAAAGCTATTGACATATCAAAACTAAGGTCTCAAACCGGTTATATAACAATAGATACAGGGTTTAAAAATACAGGATCTACTACGAGTGGTATTACATTTTTAGATGGTGAAAAAGGAATTCTAAAATACAGAGGATATTCTATTGAGCAATTAGCAGAAAAATCAGATTTTCTTGAAGTTTCTTATTTATTAATATATGGTGACCTTCCTACAAAAATAGAATATGAAGAGTTTAAAGGAAATATAACAAACCATACTTTGATTCATGAAGATATGAGGATATTTTTAGATGCCTATCCAACAAAAGCCCATCCAATGGGTATTCTTTCTGCAGCAGTATGTACATTATCTACTTTTTACCCAGAATCTCAAAAACAAAACAGATCTGTAGAGGCTATTGATTTAACCATTCAAAGGTTATTGGCCAAATTACCAACTCTAGCAGCTTGGGCTTATAAAAACTCTATAGGACACCCTGTTAATTATCCGAAAAACAAGTATAACTATTGTGAGAATTTCTTGCAAATGATGTTTGCTATGCCAGCTTTTGAATATGAGCCAGATCCTGTAATTGTGGATGCATTAAATAAGTTATTAATTCTTCATGCAGATCACGAGCAAAATTGTTCTGCATCTACTGTTAGAATAGTTGGTTCTTCTCAAGCAAATTTATATGCTTCAATTTCATCAGGTGTTTCAGCACTTTGGGGACCTCTTCATGGTGGTGCTAATCAAGCAGTTATTGGAATGCTAGAAAAAATAATGAATGATGGAGGAGGATTGTCAAAGTGGATAGATAAGGCAAAAGATAAAAACGACTCCTTTAGACTTATGGGATTTGGCCATAGAGTTTATAAGAATTTTGATCCAAGAGCAAAAATCATAAAAAAAGCTGCGGATGATGTCCTTGAAAAATTAGGAATTGTAGATCCAGTTTTGGATATAGCAAAAGAACTAGAAGAAGTTGCCTTAAATGATGAATATTTCCAATCAAGAGGCTTATATCCTAATGTAGATTTTTATTCTGGAATTATTTATAGAGCTTTGGGTATTCCTACAGAAATGTTTACTGTAATGTTTGCAATGGGCAGATTACCAGGTTGGATAGCACAATGGAAAGAGATGATGGAAGATAATCAACCAATCGGAAGACCTAGACAAATTTATACAGGGGAAACAGAAAGAAATTATACTTCAATCGAACAAAGATAATTAAGGGATTCTATCCCAGTTAATTTCGTTATGAGATGCGTTATAAATGCATTCTCCATTTTGAATTATTAGTACCTGTGGAGACTCGTGAATAACTTTAAAATCATATTCTATTTTAGAAGAAATTTCTCTGTAATTAAGTATATCTAGTAAAAAACAATTTTTAATTTTTGAATCCTCGCCTATACTTTCCAATCTATTTTTGGACATGGTGCTTATAGAACATCTAGTTGAATGTTTAAAGATTAACACTTTCTCTGAAAAAGATAATTTAACTAAATCTTGTAATAAATTTTCATCGGATAATAAACTCCAATTAAATTTAGAGGATGAAGGACTAAACCAACCCATAATAATTTACTGAAAATTAGGGTGGAAGACGGGATTCGAACCCGCGACCCTCGGTACCACAAACCGATGCTCTAACCAACTGAGCTACATCCACCATTTAAGTGCGCAAATATAAATAATTAAAAATTAGTTTAAGTTATTTAATAGGAGAATAATCTAATTTGAATATTTATAATAAATTTAAGGGATGATTAACTATTTATAATCGATAGTTTTTGAATCACATATTTTAAATTGTTAAATGCATTTACTCAAAACTCTTTGTACAATCCATGCTCCATCAGGAAATGAATCTGATTTAAAGGATTATATTTTAAATCATATTAATCTAAATATTCAAGATTTTAAAGTGAAACCAACTGTTATTAAAGATGGTATTCAGGATTGTTTGATATTAAAATTTGGCAACCCAAAAACTGCAATTTTCGCCCATTTAGACTCTATAGGATTTACTGTAAGATATGGAAAAGAACTAATTAAAATTGGTGGTCCAAAGACTTACGATGGCATTGAGTTAGTGGGTAAAGATTCTCATGGTAATATTGAGACAGAATTGTACAATTACGAAGACGAAAACGGAAATAAACATACTGAATATATATTTGATAGAGACATTGATAGAGCTACAGAACTAACATTTAAACCAAATTGGAGAGAAGATGATAATTTTGTCCAATGTTGTTATATGGACAATCGATTAGGTGTTTGGAATGCTTTAGAAGTAGCTAAAACATTAGAAAATGGTATTATTTGTTTTTCAACCTATGAAGAAGTTGGAGGTGGAAGTGTTGGGTTTCTTGGAAAATATATTTATGAGAAATGGGGAGTTAAACAAGCGCTAATTTCAGATATTACTTGGGTTACAAACGGTGTAAAGCATGGAGATGGTGTGGCTATTTCTCGTAGAGATTCTGGTCTTCCTAGAAGAGTTTATGTAGATCGAATTATTCAATTAGCTAATGAGAGCGGAGTTAAATATCAAATTGAAGTAGAATCTGCTGGCGGTAGCGATGGAAATCAACTACAAAAATCACCATATCCTTTTGACTGGTGCTTCATTGGAGCGCCTGAAGACAATGTGCATTCTCCTGATGAAAAAGTTCATAAAGAAGATATTAGAAATATGGTATTACTTTATACTTACTTAATGAAACATCTTTAATGGAATACGGAATTTGTATATTAGGAACAATACCCTTAAGAAATGAAGCAAATGATCAAAGTGAAATTGTTTCTCAAGTTCTTTTTGGACAGCATTTTAAAATTTTAGAAATTAAGCCAAAATGGATTAAAATAAAATTAGCAACCGATAATTACGAAGGTTGGATATGTGCTAAGCAATATGAAGAAATCACCTATGAGGATTACGATAATCTTTGTATTAATGACTTTCCATTGGTTGGTAGTATATTTACTAGAATTCAAAAACTTAATAGTAAAGAAAGTATTCCTATTTCAATGGGGGCCACTCTCCCCTTTTTTAATAATGGAATTGTAAAAATAAGAAAGCTCAAATTCAAATTTTCTGGTGATATTGCTTCCAAAAATACAAGCGACCTAATTAAATATGCCCTTAAGCTTATAAATGCTCCATATTTATGGGGAGGAAAGAGTATATTGGGTATAGATTGTAGTGGATTTACCCAATTAGTATTTTCGCTTTGTGGGATCTCAATTCCTAGAGATGCTTATCAACAAGTCAAATCAGGAAAAAAGTTAAATTTTTCCGAAACAAGACCTGGAGATCTTATTTTCTTTATAAATGACAGTGATAGAATACATCATGTAGGCATTGCATTAAAAGATGATGAAATTATTCATGCTTCTGGAAAAGTTAGAATTGATGGTCTAAATAAAGATGGTATTTTTAATAATGGTATAATTTCTCACAAGTACCATTCAACAGTTAGAATTTCAGAAAATAGTTAGTCATTAAATACTTTATGAAAAAACTAGTCCAAAAAATATTTACTATCCTGCTAACAATATTAGTTTTTTCTTGTTCTGGAACAAAACCAGCTACAAATTCTTGTTTTGACATATATAATTTGATGCAGCAACAAGAAGATTCTTGGAATTATGGAAGTATAGATGACTTTATGAATATTTATTGGAAAAACGACTCCTTGATATTTATTGGTAAATCTGGTATTAATTATGGTTGGGACAAAACCATTAAGAATTATAAAAACTCATATAAAACCAAAGAGCAAATGGGAACTTTAAAATTTAAAAATATAATTTGTAATCCTATAAATGATTCAACCCATATTGTTACTGGAAAATGGAGTCTAAAAAGAAACGATTCAATTGGGAATCTAAGTGGCTTTTATAGTTTGTTGTGGATTAAAAAACAAACTGGTTGGAAAATTACTTATGATCATACTTCTTAAATAACTTATGTCTCAAACAAACAATTATATTTGCAACTAAAAAATAATTAAAATGGCAGGAAATAGAACATTTACAATGATTAAGCCAGATGCTGTTGAATCCAACAATATCGGCAACATAACTCAGATGATATCTGATGCTGGATTTAAAATAAAGGCAATGAAACTTACCCAACTTACTAAAGGCCAGGCAGAGGAATTCTATGCTGTTCATAATGAAAGACCTTTTTATGGAGAATTAGTTGAATATATGACTTCTGGTCCTATTGTAGCTGCTGTTTTAGAAAAAGAAAATGCTGTAATTGACTTTAGAAATTTAATTGGTTCTACAGATCCAAATGAAGCTGAAGAAGGTACAATTAGAAAAAAATATGCAGAATCAAAGGGTAGAAATGCAGTACATGGATCTGATTCTGATGAGAATGCTCAAATAGAATCAAATTTTCATTTTAGTGAAAATGAAATAATCTAAATATGATAATTTCAACTACTGAAAATATTCCTAATAAAGAAGTTGTTGAAATCTTGGGAATAGCAAGAGGAAGTACAGTTCGTGCTAGAAATATAGGTAGAGATATTTTTGCAGCGGTTAAAAACCTTGTTGGTGGTGAAATAACAGAATATACAAAACTTCAAGCAGATTCTAGAGAACAAGCTTTGCAAAGAATGAAAGAAGATGCTTTAAAACTCAATGCAGATGCTATAATTAATGTAAGAATTACTACTTCTATGATTATGCAAGGAGTTGCTGAAATACTAGCATATGGAACTGCAGTTAAGTTAAAATGATGATTTTTATAATTTCTTTACTAACAATTCTTTTGTTTGTAGCAATTTATAAAAGAGTTGATGCTAAAAATAAAGAGGATTTTGAAAAAAGAGATAATTGATTTTATTATATCTAAACACCATTAATAAAAAAACCCGCCACAACAGACGGGTTTAGTCTAAATAATATAAATATTAAAATATTATTTTTTGATAATTTTTGAATTTATCGTAGTACCGTCACTTAGATTCATTTCCATAAGATAAATACCGTTTGTTAGATTTTCAATATTTAAAGTAGACTGGTTACTTGCTATATTTTTTACCATAACAAGATTACCAATCATATTGTAAATATTTACAGTATTTATTTCATTACTAGTATGAATGGTAATTATTCCATTTGTAGGATTAGGATAGATAGAATATTTATTTTCAATCGTATTAAGACCTGTTGGAGTTGTACAAGATCCAAACTGTAGATTTAATGTGGTATCTTGAGAAAAGCCTCCAACAAGATGGTTTCTGTCGTTGTAATTTCCAGCATCAGCACAAGGTTGACCGGAAATATCTTCTTTACAAGACCAATCGGAACAGTTACCATTTAAAATAGTAAAATGACCACCTGATTCAGGAAGAGTTGCTGTTCCAGTCCATATACCATCTCCATCAGAATCATCTAAAGCAAGTGCATCGTGACCTCCTACAAAGCCACCCCCAATGTATATTCCATCAGAAGAAACATTTCCAGTGATTAAATCTGTAGAAACATTAAATGATACATCATAATTTGATGGAGGAGCACCTATTGAAAGACTGGTTTTTTGATATACAAACTTCCACCACCCAGTGGCGTAGTCAATCTCTACTGTCATTGTATCACCATCAGAAGACATAGTTATTTCATAAGTAATAGAAGATGGAACTGGCGAACCAGTACTGATCTCTCCTAAGTTAACAACTTTTGCTAGTCCAATGTGAGCACCAGAACCATTGACTGTAAGTTGGTTATTGGTATTTACGTATGTATATGGACCATTTCCATCATGTGGAGCTACTGGGCTTCCGCATTGTTCAGAAGTTACACCTTGAAAAGGTTCTAGCCATGTATTACCATCCATATAATGTGTAAAATTTCCATTGGCATCAAAAGTTACCGAATCATCGAACAAACAAGCTCTTGAGTTAATATCAGTTGCAGAACTTGACCACCAAGAGTAATCTGTTTGGGTTGGACCAACTGCCAAAGCTCCTGGTATTTGAGCTAATCTCCAAGTGCCTTCAACTTGAGCTGAAACACCTAAGACAAAACTCATAAATAATAATGTATATAAAGATTTCATTTTGTAGTATTTAATTAGAATTAATGTTAGTTATACACTACCAATATAAATAAAAAAACCCGTCACAAAGGACGGGTTTAATTAAAATTATGTTTACAATTAAAGTATTATTTTTTAATAAATTTTGAATTTAATATAGAACCATTTTTTAGGTTTAGCTCCATAAAATAAACACCATTTGTTAAATTTTCAATATTTAAAGTAGATTGATTGTTTGCTATATTTTTTACCATAACAAGGTTGCCAATCATATTGTAAATATTTACAGTATTGATACTATTTGTGGCTTGAATCGTAATTATACCATTGGAAGGGTTTGGATAAATTGAAAAACTACCTGTCAACTCATCAATTCCGGTAGATGGTGTTGTACAAGAACCATACTGAAGGTTTAATGTGGTGTCTTGAGAGAATCCACCCAATAGATTATTTCTATCATTGAAATTTCCAGCGTCAGCACAAGGTTGACCAGATATGTCTTCTTTACAAGACCAATCGGAACAGTTACCATTTAAAATAGTAAAATGTCCACCAGCAGCATCTAAAGAAGTACTTCCTGACCATATTCCATCACCATCAGAATCATCTAATAACAATGCATCATTTCCGCCTACAAATCCTCCACCAATATAAATACCATCTGCTGAAACGTTTCCAGCTATTAAGTCAGTATGTACATTGAATGTAACAGTATGAGCAGGTGGTGGTGGTGGTGGCGCTGCGCCATTTTTTAAATAAATATATCTCCACCATCCAAGACCATTAGTTCCTCCAGCATTTGGAAAACTAATATCTACAGTCATAATTTCTGAACTTGAACCAGAAAAAGTAACATGGTATGCAATTTGGTCATTCACAGGAGCTCCATCTTCTCCACCATTATGAACTTTTGCAAGTCCTACGTGCGCTCCAGCACCACTAACAGTAAGAACTCCGTTGGCAAATGTGTAAGTGTTAGATCCTCCGTCATGTGGAGCAATTGGTGCACCACAACCTTCAGCTGGTGAGCCAGCTTGCCAAGTTTCTAACCATGTCGAACCATCCATATAATGATCGTAAGTTCCATTGGAGTTAAAAACTATAGAATCGTCAAATAAACAATCTCTAGTGGTAACTGCACCAGCATCACTTGCCCACCAAGAAGTACTAGCCGAATCAGGACCAACGCCTAAGGCACCAGCATTTGGTGTTAAACTCCACGAACCTTCAATTTGTGCTGAAAAGCTAATGGAAATTGATAATAAAATTAAAGTATATATTTTTTTCATTTTGTTGAGTTAATTAATAAATATTTATTGTTTGATAAACACTAAATTAAAAAATTTTATGATTAAAAATTGTAAAAAAAGTTAAAATAGTGTTAACATGACACTAAGATAAGGTATTAAAGTTGTTATTTTCTTAACATATGTTAAGATTATACTATCTACGGATAAAAATCATAAATAGTTGGGTACATTTATCAAAAAAACACAATTTAAAAATGATTAAATGTCAAAAGCACTTATTTAATTTAGATGATGAAGAGTACTATCTTAATTGTGCATATAAAAGTCCACTTCTTAAAAAAGGAGAATTATTAGCAATTAATGCTATAAAAAAGGAAAGAACACCATCCTATTTGAAACCCAATAATTATTTTGAAATTTCGGAAGAAATAAGGAAAGAATTTTCAAAAATTATTAAATCTAAAAAAGATGAAGTAGCCATTATGCCATCGAGTTCTTATGGGTTTGCCAATATTTTTAATAATATTAATTCCAATGGAAATAAAGCTATTGTAGTAGAAAATGAATTTCCAAGTGGTTACTTTTCAGTAAAAAAATGGTGTTCTAAAAATAATATTCAATTAGAAGTTGTAGAACGAGATAAATTATCTGCTAAAGAGTGGAATAAAAAAATTATAAACTCAATAGATTCAAATACTAGTTTAGTATTAATCTCCTCTATTCATTGGATGAATGGAACTAAATTTGATTTAAAGGAAATAGGAGAAAAGTGTAAAGCTAATGGGACCTATTTTATTGTAGATGGGACTCAATCTGTAGGGGCAATGTCCATGGATGTTAAAGATTTTAAAATTGATGCTTTAATTTGTGCAGGATATAAATGGTTGTTTGGTCCTTATTCTATGGCACTTGGCTATTTTTCATCCAAATTCAGTGACGGAATTCCAATTGAAGAATCATGGATGAATAGAACCAATGCTCAAGATTTTAGTAACCTAACAGAATATGATTCTAAATACAAACCAATGGCAGGGAGATACAATGTTGGAGAAACCACAAATTTTATTTTATCTCCCATTATGTTAAATGGGTTAAATCAAATTAACAGTTGGGGAATCAATAATATAGAATCTTATTGCAAAAAACTTTCCGAAATAGTAATTAACGAACTTAGCCCTTTAGGAATAGCTTTTGAAAATGAGAATTATTTCACCTCTCACCTTTTCTCCCTTGGACTACCAGATCATTTAAACTTGTTGTCTTTTAAAAATATTTTGGAAGAAAAGAAAATAAGGGTATCGGTAAGGGGAACCAACCTAAGGGTATCAATTAATGTTTTTAACGACGAAAAGGACATAAATAAGTTAGTAGAAACTGTTAAAGAATTTATTTAACTATTAATTTCATTTAAAACCTTTTGAATTATAGCACAGGAAATTTCAATTTCTTCATAAGAAATGTTCAAAGGTGGAGCTATTCTAAAACTTTCAGGACATGAAAGAAACCAAAAGCTAAGAACTCCATTTTCTTTACACCCTTCAACAACTTTTTGAACTGTATCTGCATTCATCATTTCAATAGCAAAAAACAATCCAATTCTTCTTATTTCTATAATTGAAGAATGTTTTAATAGTTTTTCAAAATAAATTCCTTTCTTCTCAACATTCTCAACTATATTCTCCCTGTATAAAACTTCTAAACTAGCCAATGCTCCAGCACAAGAAACTGGGTGTCCTCCAAATGTTGTAATATGTCCAAGTGTAGGATTTACAGTAAAAAGAGACATTAATTTTTGACTAGTTACTAATCCTCCAATTGGCATTCCACCTCCAAAAGCTTTACCTACTGTTAGTACATCTGGAACAATTCCATAATGTTCGAATGCAAAAAGTTTCCCTGTTCTTCCCATTCCCGATTGAATTTCATCCATTATTAATAAAATACAATTTTCATCACAAATTTTTCTGAGTTTTTGTAAAAACTCTTTAGAGGCTATTCTTACCCCAGCATCTCCTTGTATTGGTTCAATTATCACGCAGGCAACTTGATGGTCAATAAAGTCTAAAGCATCTGTATCGTTAAAAGGCAAATGAAAAACATCTGGTAAAAGTGGTCTAAAAGCGTATTTTTTAGTTTCATTTCCTGAAATACTCAAAGATCCATGAGTAGAACCATGGTAAGCGCCTTTAAAAGATACAATTCTTGATCGTTTGGTAGCTCTTTTGGCTAATTTCAAAGCAGCTTCATTAGCTTCAGTTCCAGAATTAACAACGTATAAACAATTTAATTCTTCAGGAAGTAACTTTGTAAATTCTTCAGCCAATCTATTTTGAATACTTTGGCTGTATTCCCCAAAAACCATAACATGTAAATGCTTGTTTATTTGTTTTTTTATTTGATCAATTATATAAGGATGCTGATGTCCTAAGTTTGAAACTGCTATTCCAGCAATTAAATCAAAATATTTTTTTCCCGATTTATCGAAAATAAAAACACCTTCTGCTCTATCTACCTCAATACCAAAAGGAAAATTTGTTGTATTTGCTAAAAAAGGAGTATACATAATATTTAATAATAGAATTCTAAAATAATTTAAATTATAGAACCTATTGAGATAAATTGTAGATATATTATAAATTCGCATAAACTTAAAATAAATCACTATGTCTAAAGGTTTTTATCAAATGCCATACCCAGAAAATGAATTGGTTAGAAATTATGAACCTAATTCTAAAGAATTAGAAAATTTAATCAACAAATATGAGAGCATGTATCATCAAAAACCTATTCACATTCCATTATATATAGGTTCCAATGAGGTTAAAACTGATAATCATCTTCCTGTAAACCCACCCCATGACCACCAACATAACTTAGGAAAATTTAGTGTTGGAGATGCTTCCCATGTTGAAGAAGCTATCCAATGTGCAATGAAAGCTAAAAGTGCTTGGTCTAGTTTACCTTGGGAAAGTAGAGCTACCATATTTTTAAAAGCTGCAGATTTACTTGCAGGACCTTATAGAGATGAGATGAATGCAGCTACTATGTTGTGCCAATCTAAAAATGTATTTCAAGCTGAAATTGATGCCTCATGTGAATTAATAGATTTTCTAAGGTTTAATGTTGCCTATATGCAACAGATTTATGCGGAGCAACCAGAATCTGCAGATGGAATTTTAAATAGACTTGAATATAGACCCTTAGAAGGTTTTGTCTTCGCTATCACTCCATTTAATTTTACTGCAATAGCTGCTAATTTATGCGCTGCACCAGCAATGATGGGAAATGTCATAGTTTGGAAACCAGCAGAAACACAAATGTATTCTGCTCATGTAATAATGAAACTATTTAAAGAAGCTGGATTACCAGATGGAGTAATTAATATGGTGGTTGCAGATGGTCCTACAGCCGGTGAAGTAGTATTTAACCATAAAGATTTTGCAGGTTTACATTTTACAGGGTCTACAGCTGTTTTTAAAAATATTTGGAAAATTATTGGTAATAATATTGAAAAGTACAGATCCTATCCAAGAATTGTTGGCGAAACTGGTGGAAAAGACTTTATTGTTGCTCACCCATCTGCAGAGCCATTAGCTGTTGCTACAGGAATTTCAAGAGGTGCTTTTGAATTTCAAGGACAAAAATGTTCTGCTGCATCAAGGGTTTACTTGCCAAACTCATTATCAGAAAGTGTTTTAGACAAGGTAGTGGAAGATGTTAATTCATTTAAAATGGGGACAACTGGAGACCCTAAAAACTTTATAAATGCTGTCATCTCTGAAATATCTTTTGATAAAATTTCCGAATATGTTGAATACGCAAAAAAATCCAAAGATGCAAAGATTTTAATTGGCGGAAATTGCGACAAGTCCAAAGGCTATTTTATTGAACCAACGGTAATTATAACTACTGATCCTAATTTTAAAACTATGAGGGAAGAAATATTTGGCCCTGTAGTTACAGTATATATTTACCAAGACAATGATTTTAATAATGTTTTAGAATTGGTGGATAACACCTCTGATTATGCTCTTACTGGAGCTGTATATAGTCAAGATAGATATGCATTAGATATTGCAATGAAAAAACTAGAAAACTCTGCAGGTAATTTTTATATCAATGACAAACCTACTGGTGCTGTGGTTGGTCAACAGCCTTTTGGAGGAGCTAGAGGTTCTGGAACTAATGATAAAGCTGGTTCTTATTTAAATCTTCTAAGATGGGTGTCTCCTAGAACAATTAAAGAAGCATTAGTTCCTGCAAAAGATTATAGATATCCATTTCTTGGATGAAAGATCCTAAAATAAGCGCTGTTATTTTTGATATGGATGGTTTAATTATTGATTCTGAACCATTATGGAAAATTGCTGAAATAGAAACATTTAAAAAAGTTGGATTTGACTTCACTATTGAAATGTGTGCATTAACAACTGGAATGAGAATCGATGAAGTTGTTGAGTTTTGGAGAAAAAAATTAAAATGGCAAAATTTTACTAATATTGAAATTGTCGATAAAATTCAAAACAAAATGATTCAATTAATTCAAGAAAACGCTAAACTTTTACCTGGGGTTATTGAGTCGTTGAATCTTTTAAAAGCTAATGATGTATTAATTGCATTGGCCTCCTCTTCCTCCATGTCTCTTATAAATGCAACTGTAGATACCTTAAAAATTAGAGAATTTTTTAATATTATACATTCTGCAGAAAATGAAATTGCAGGAAAACCTAACCCAGCTGTATTTTTATCTACAGCAAAAATGCTTAAGGTTCAACCAAATAAATGTTTGGTCTTGGAAGACTCTAAAGCTGGAATGAATGCTGGAATAAATGCCAGTATGAGAACTATAGTTATTCCAGAATTTGGAACTTCTCCAAAATGGGCCAATAATGCATTCAAAAGATTAAAAACAATGCTTGAATTTAATCTAGATTTGCTTAAATAGTTATTTCTTTGGCTAACAGAATTACATATTAATAAATAATTACTTCCAGAAAAAAGCATATAATGCTACCAATATTAGCATTATGGCAAATGAAGTAATATTAAAAATAGCAGAAGTCTTAAATGTACTTTTACTTATTTCAATTCCTTTTGAATCTTTAGCCCCTTTATTTTGAATGTAACTTACTAGGATAATAACTACCATAGTTAAAATTGCTGTGTATCCCATCTGGTCTAAAAATGGAATATCTACAAAAAAGCTGCTAGAAGACCATCCCTTTGGAGCTACTTTAAAATACATAGCTATTGGAATTGAAGTTAATGCACCTATAATTGCAGCTTTATTGGTTGTTTTCTTCCAAAAAAGTCCCAATATAAATACTGCTAAAATTCCAGGGCTGACAACACCTGTATATTCTTGTATGAATTGAAATGCTTGATCTATTCCTCCTAGTAATGGAGCCATTATTCCAGAAATTAATAATGCAATACATGCGGAAAGTCTTCCAGTATTAACTGTTTGTTTATCAGTTGCATCTGGCTTTATATATTGTTTGTAGATATCCATAGTAAATATTGTAGAAGTAGAATTAAGCATGGATGCCAAAGAAGATACAATAGCGGCAGTGAGTGCAGCAAAAGCCAAACCTTTCATTCCTGGAGGAAGTAATTTTAATAACCACGGATAAGCATTATCAGCTTTAAAAGTATCAAAACCAGCTGTATCTTTTATCATTACATAGGCTGCAATACCAGGGATAACAACAATTAAAGGAATAATTAATTTCAAAGCTGCTGCTAATAAAATCCCTTTTTGAGATTCTTCTAACGACTTTGCCGCTAAAGTTCTTTGTATAATGTATTGATTAAAACCCCAATAATAAAGATTTGCAACCCACATTCCACCTACCAAAACTCCTATTCCAGGTAAATTTTTGTATTCAGGATTAGATGGCTCTAAAATCATTGAAAACTTCTCAGGAGCTGAATTATAGATTTCTTTTAAACCTGCAATAACACCATTACCTTCAGAAACATTATTTAAAGCTAAATAGGTAGTTACAAGCCCTCCAAGGATTAGAAATACAACTTGAATGACATCTGTCCAAGCAACAGCAGATAAACCACCATATAAAGAATATGCTGCTGCAAAAAGTGCCAAACCTAATACTCCGTAATGCATAGGAATTCCCATAATAATTTCTAAAGCCAAGGCCCCTAGATACAATACAGAAGCTAGGTTTACAAAAACATAAAGTCCAATCCAAAAAACAGCTAAAATAGTTTTAAGATTTGTGGAAAATCTTTTTTCTACAAATTCAGGAATTGTGTAAAGACCTTTCTCTATAAATATTGGCAAAAAGTATTTCCCCACGATAAGTAAGGTAATAGCTGCCATCCACTCATAAGAAGCTATAGCTAAACCAAGAGCATAGCCTGAACCAGACATTCCTATGAATTGTTCAGCAGAAATATTAGCTGCAATTAAGGATGTACCTATTGCCCACCAAGGAAGAGATTTACTAGCTAAAAAATAATCTTCAGCATTTTTTTGATGCCCTTTCTTATCTCTTGAAACCCAAAGTCCAACCCCAAGAATTAAAATAGCATACCCTAAAAATATTATATAATCAATAAGTTCAAAGCTTCCAGTCATAACCAATAATTAAATTTAAATATAAACATACTTAAATTAGTGTAAAAAGTACACTTAAATTGATATTTATTGAGATAGTTATCATCAAATACTTAAATTTTAATTTAATGAATTTTCAGAGTTTTAACCTATATTAATTTATTATTTCATTAATAATATTTTCTTCATCTTTCCATGAATAATATGGTGTGTTTCTTTTAATTTCTTTAATTTTTTGAAGAGTTTTATTTAAAAAACTTAAGTATTCAGCATTAATTCCAAATTTAGGCTGGTGGGCTAAGGAAGTTCTTATTTTATGAATTTCAATATTTAATTTTTTGGTTTTTTCCGATAATAAAATATCGGATAATTTGTTCCAAATAAATTCTTTTGCCTCCTCTGAAGGATGAATCCAATCATTACTGTAAAATCTATAATCTCTTAACTCATCTATTAAAATCTCATAACTAGGAAAGTAACTTACATTTTCTGGAAACTCTTTACACAATTGATCAATGGCCAATAACAACACAGATTTATTTAAATTATTTTCTACCAATCCGTCTCTAACATGTCTTACTGGGCTAACTGTAAATATTACTGGATTATCTATTTTTTTTAATATAGAACGCCAAGAGACAACCACTTCATCTACAGTAGCTCTTCTAGTGCTAAAAATAGTATTCATTTGCTTATGACAATTAGCCACCACTTGATTACTTTCCTTATGTATGTATAGTTTAGAAGTTCCAAAAGTTATAAATAGGTTAGAATTACTATTTAACATCTTAAATGTATCTTCATGTTCCTTATTTATTTTATTCAAAAGTAATTCAGAGCTATTACTATAATATTTACCACTATGGTTCCAACTTAGAAAAACTCCATTATTGTTAACTAAATTTCTTTCCATATATGAATCCTTACTAATTAGCTTTTCAAAATTTTTGGCTAGTGATATTGGATTGTAAATTGTTCCGTAAGGATTTAAATAACCAAAACAATATTTTTTAAAAAAAAGACTCATTTCTGTAGCAAAACAGGAACCAATTAATAAAAATTGATCTAAATGATTATTATTTTTTGATTTTGAAGTAAGGTTAACTTCTGTTCTAAAATTTTGTGTTAAACTCATATTTAAAAATAATATTTTAAAAAATTAATTGAATATAATATTTAATAATGTTTAAAGATTGTGGATATCTATAATACAATTATGTATAATAAACACAATTACAGTCTTTATATTTGGTTAAATCTTATTCAAAATATGAAAACTACTGGAAATGTGCCAGATTTTGATAATTTATCAGATTTAGGCTTGTTGAATATTGGAACTGTACACTGGAATCTTTCTCCAGAAATACTTTCAGAGATAACAATTAAAAATGAAATGGGTAAGATATCTTCTTCAGGAGCCATTTCAGTACAAACTGGAAAATTCACTGGAAGATCTCCAAAAGATAGATTTATTGTAAAAGACGAGATAACTACCAAAACTGTATGGTGGGGAGATGTAAACATCCCGTTTGAAAAGGACAAGTTTGATGCCCTATATACTAAAGTAGTAAATTACTTGGAGAATAAAGAAGTGTATGTAAGAGACGTCTACGCATGTTCTTTAGAATCTTTTCAATTAAATATTAGAGCTATCAATGAATATCCTTGGTCCAATCATTTTGTAAGTAATATGTTTAATAAAGTTAAAAAAGATAACATTAAGTCTTTTATACCGGATTGGAATATAATAAACGCTCCTGGGTTTCTTGCTGATCCCGAGATAGACGGAACTAGAAATTCCAACTTTTCAATAATCGATTTTACAAAAAAAATAATTCTTATTGGTGGCACAGGGTATACAGGGGAAATTAAAAAGGGAATATTTTCAGTCTTAAATTACATTTTACCACTTCAAAATAATACTTTATCCATGCATTGTTCTGCAAATCTTGGAAAAGATGGAGATACAGCAATCTTTTTTGGTTTATCTGGAACAGGAAAAACAACTCTATCTGCAGATCCAAATAGATTTCTAATTGGAGATGATGAACACGGTTGGTCTGAAGATACAGTTTTCAATTTTGAAGGGGGATGTTATGCAAAGTGTATTGACCTTACCAAAGATAAAGAGCCGGAAATATGGAATGCAATCAAAAAGGGAGCTATTTTAGAAAATGTGGTTTTTAAAAAAAATAGTAATGAAGTAGATTTTGAAGATGGTTCAATTACAGAAAATACAAGAGTAAGCTATCCTTTAGAATTTATTGAGAATGTTGCAAAAGGAGCCAAAGGAAATAATATAAAAAATATATTTCTTTTAACTGCCGATGCTTTTGGTGTTTTACCACCAATTTCAAAATTAGACAAAGGACAAGCTATGTTTCATTTTATATCTGGATATACTGCAAAAGTTGCAGGTACAGAAGAAGGTATAACAGAACCTGTAGTTACTTTTTCTGCTTGTTTTGGTGCTCCATTCCTTCCACTTCATCCTACAAAATATGCTGAAATGTTAGGAGAGAAAATAGAATCTTCAAATGTTAATGTTTGGTTGGTAAACACAGGTTGGACAAAGGGGCCCTATGGGACTGGTGAAAGAATGAAATTATCTCACACTAGGTCTATGATAAATGCTGCATTAAATAACGAATTTAAAGGAGTTGAATATATCAAACATCCAATATTTGGACTCATGATGCCAGTTTCTTGTCCAAATGTTCCTGAAAAGACTCTTAATCCAAAAATGACGTGGGAAGATAAAAATGCTTATGACCAAAAGGCATTGTTTCTAGCAAAAAAGTTCAATGAAAATTTTGAAAACTACAAAGAATATGCCCCTTCTGAAATTTTAAATGCTGCTCCTGTAAGTTTTGTTGAATTGGAAAGCTAAAATTTATAAGTTAATAGTAAATCAAAATATCCTATTTTAAAATCTGGATAACTTCTACCATAATTTACAAATCTTTCTAATGGATCGTCAACGGAAATGGATTTTGAGTTGACAATTAGATAATTAAATTGCGGTGTCAGCTGAAATGTTAATACTATAGATTCAGATAAAAAAAGATCCATTCCAAAGGATACATCAAACCCTGCTATCAGGTAATCATAACTAATATTTCCTAAATTATTATTTATTAAATTATTCGAAAATTGCGAATAGCTTGCTGTAGTATCTTTCATATAAAGCTGATTGCCGTAGTTAGATGTTTGAGTTCCAAATCCTAAAATACCATCCAATCCAATATGAAATCGAGATGAAGATAAATATCTTAATTTTTCAAAGCCAAACCTGAAATCATAATGATTGTAGTTTGAAAATAAATATCTGTAAGTTATAGTTGAATCTGAAGAAGATGTAGGATAATAATAATCAAAAACATTATTAATAGGATGATCTCTTAAATAATTAAAACTAAATCTAGCATTTAGAGTTCCAAAATTCTTTTTATAGATAAAACTAATTTTAGCTTTTTCAATAGGATCATTATTTGCAAAAACATTAAAAAGAGGACTCAAATTAATTCCTATGTAGTTTCTTTCAGATTCATAAATCTTTGGAATTGTATCGGATTTAATATCTTTTTGACAATAAAGTGAAACAAAATTAAGATTTAAAAATAGTATTGATAATATTTTAAATTTCATTAAAATATTTTCATTTGTCCATCTTCGTTGGGATCTTCTTCTTCATTTGAAGAGGAATCTACGTCCCACTCCATTTCTACCGGACCTTCAGACTTTGTGTCAATCTTAACATTTTCTAGATCCTTTTCATCGTTATTTTCATTCAAATCCGTTATTAGTTCATCGCTAGACTTTGAAATGTCTTCTGAGGTTTTTTCTTGAATTTTATCAATGTTAGGACTTGTATCAATATCTTCACTTACAGTAGATTCTTCCGAAGGAATTTCCTCTTCTGGCCACTCATCTGCGGGCTCTACGTCCATTAAAGTAATATCTTTCACTTTTAAGCGTGTCAACTGATTTCCTTTGGCTTTATCTCCTTTTACATCTACAATCTCATTTAAGGCAACTATTTTGTCTTCTAAATCTTTGGTTTCTTTCAAACGCTTATTAAATGAAATTTTAACTTTTGGTTTGTAGTTAATTGCTACTAAAGAAAGTTCACAATCTTGGTCAATAAAACTATACATCTTAGTAGTTACCTCTACTAGGAATCTTTTAACAAAATATAGTTCTTTTTTAGGATTCCAATAAATACATGAAAGAGCTCTGTTAGGATGCCACTTTTCGATTAAGATAAGGTCGTCATCAAATTTGTTCGACAATTCAAAGCCACTTATTAAATACTTTCCAGATTTATAAACTGTAAGAATTTTATCATCTCCTTTAAAACTACCTAGTAGTTTTCCTCTCTGGTCGTTATTAAGCCTTAAGACAACTTCGTCCCACCAAATCTTTCTAGCAGCCAAAGTTGAACCACCTAATTCTCTCTGCTCTATTTTAGAAATAAAATGCTTGGTAACTAAATTTCCCTTGCTCCCTCTGCCCTTTATCATAAGTTCAGCAAAATCTATTTCTATTTTAAGTTTTTTTAATTTCGGTCGTGGTCTTAATTTGATTAATACTGTTTCTCTTCTTCCATTGGGATTAACAGAAAAATAATGGATTTTAGGATTATTAGCATTGCCAACAATATCGTATTCTCTGTCCCTAGTTATTGAACTAATAGCGAACCTTTTCATGTAGGAAGGGGCCATTTTACCAGCTTGATAAATTAAATGATAAATAGTTCTTTCATCTCCTTTTTTCCATACTGCAACCTGAAGTATACCTTTACCAACAAATTTCTTATCTGCAATTTTTGTTACAATTACTTTTCCATTATCAAAGAACAGAATAATATCGTCTAAATCCGAACATTCTTCAATAAATTCATCTTTTCTTAACGACCATCCTATAAAACCTTCCTCCCTATTAACATAAAGTTTTTTGTTGGAAACTATTACTTTACGGGCTGTAATATTATCGAATACTCTTATTTCTGTTTTTCTCTCTTTACCCTCACTGTATTTGTTCTTTACATCTTTGTAATATTCAATTGCAAATTCAGTAAGATTAGAAAGGTTTTTATTTACTTCTATTATTTGATCTTCAATTTTAAGTAAATTATCTTCAGCTTTGTCGCTATCAAATTTTGAAATTCTTTTAATTTTAATTTCTGTTAGCTTGACAATATCCTCTTCACTTACTTCTTTCTTAAGGTTTTTCAGAAAAGGCTTAAGACCCAGTTTAATAGCATTTAAAACACCTTCCCAGGTTTCTTCGTCTTCTATCTTTCTATATATTCTATTTTCTATAAAAATTCTTTCTAGTGAGAGCCAGTGCCATTGGTTTTGTAATTCTTGGAGTTTAATCTCCAATTCAAGTTTTAAAAGTTCTACAGTTCTGTCAACAGATTTTTTTAATATTTCAGAAACTCCAATAAAAATAGGCTTATTGCCTTCTATAACACAAGAATTTGGTGATATAGACATTTCACAATTGGTAAATGCAAATAATGCATCAATCATTTTATCCGGGGATACTCCAGATGGAAGGTGAATTATAATTTCTGCAACAGCAGATGTGTTATCTTCAATTTTTTTAATCTTAATTTTATTTTTTTCTGTAGCCTTGACTATAGAATCTATTAAAGTATCAGTTGTTGTTCCAAAAGGTATTTGGTTGATAACCAGCGTTTTGTTATCTAGTTTTTTGATCCCTGCTCTGACCCTTACCTTACCACCTCTAATACCGTCATTGTACTGAGTAAAGTCTGCTAGACCACCATTTGGAAAATCTGGAAATAACTCTATTTTCTTTCCTTTTAAAACATTTATCGAAGCGTCTATTAGCTCTATAAAATTATGAGGTAGTATCTTACAAGCTAAACCTACTGCAATTCCTTCTGCACCATGGTTTAATAAAATTGGGAATTTAACAGGAAGATATTGGGGTTCTTTATTTCTCCCATCGTAAGAACTAAGCCATTTAGTAGTTTTATTATTATATAGGATATGATTTCCAAATTTAGTTACTCTAGCTTCTATATATCTTGGAGCAGCAGCGCCGTCCCCTGTTAATAAATTCCCCCAGTTTCCTTGACAATCAATTAATAAATCCTTTTGACCAATCTGAACCATTGCATCTCCAATAGATGCATCTCCATGAGGATGGTACTTCATTGTATTGCCAATAATATTTGCTACCTTATTGTATCTACCATCGTCTAATTCTTTCATAGAGTGAAGAATCCTTCTTTGTACAGGCTTTAAACCATCTTCAAGAGCTGGAACAGCTCGTTCTAAAATAACGTAGGATGCGTAGTCTAAAAACCACTCCTTATACATTCCAGAGAGATAGGTAATATTATCTTTCTGGTTAGAATCTTCTGATATATTTAAATTTAACTCATCCATTTCATTGGTTTTCATCTACCAAGTAGTCTTCTTCGACTTTTAAATTATCAATAATAAAACCTTGACGTTCAGGAGTATTTTTACCCATATAAAAAGTCAATATTTCCTCAATTGATTTAGACTTAGACATTAAAACAGGTTCTAACCTAATATCATCACCAATAAAGTATTTGAACTCATCTGGAGATATTTCACCAAGACCCTTAAACCTTGTTATTTCAGGGTTCTTTCCCAAAGAATTTATTGCTTCTTTTCTTTCTTCTTCATTGTAACAATACCTTGTTTCTTTCTTATTTCTGACTCTAAAAAGCGGTGTTTGTAAAATAAAGACATGATTTTTCTTAACTAAATCTGGGAAAAATCTTAAAAAGAAAGTAAGAAGCAGAAGTCTAATATGCATTCCATCAACATCGGCATCTGTGGCAATAATAATTTTATTATACCTTAAAGAATCCATGTCCTCTTCAATATTTAAAGCAGCTTGTATTAGATTGAACTCTTCATTCTCGTAAACCACTTTTTTAGAAAGCCCAAAAGAATTAAGCGGTTTTCCTCTTAAGCTAAATACAGCTTGGGTTTTAACATCTCTACATTTGGTGATGGAACCACTTGCAGAATCTCCTTCCGTTATGAAAATTGAGGTCTCCTCCCTCCTATCATTTTTAAAATCACTAAAGTGGATTTTACAATCTCTTAATTTTTTGTTGTGCAAACTAACTTTCTTAGCTCTCTCACGAGCTAGTTTTCTTATTCCAGATAATTCTTTTCTTTCTTTTTCAGATTGCTTAATCTTAAATTCCATCTGTTGAACCACATCTGGATTTTTATGTAGAAAATTATCTAGCTTCTCTCTTAAAAAATCCATTACAAAACCTCTTACAGATTTACCATTAGGTTCAATTTCTGTAGAACCTAATTTTGTTTTTGTTTGGGATTCAAAAACAGGTTCTATTACTTTAATACTTACTGCAGCAACAATTCCCTGCCTAATATCTACAGGCTCGTATTTATTAAAAAAGTCTTTTATAACTTTAGCAATTGCCTCTCTAAATGCGCTTTGATGTGTACCTCCTTGTGTTGTGTGTTGTCCATTAACAAAAGATGAATAATCTTCTCCATATCCTCTAGAGTGGGTAAAAGCAACCTCAATATCATCTCCCTCTAAGTGTACAATTGGATATAACGGAGAACCATCCATATTGGATTCTAAAAGATCTTTTAAACCATTTTTTGAAATAAACTTATTGCCATTAAAATCTATCGTTAAATTTCTATTTAAATAACAATAGTTCCAGAACATTTTTTCCAAATAAGTATCTCTAAATTTGTAGTTTTTAAAAATATCTTTATCGGGCGAAAAAACAATTCTTGTTCCATTGTCTTGATTTGTTTTCTCAAGAGACATATCATCGACCACCTCACCTCTAGTAAAAGAAACTTTTTTTAATTCGCCATCTCTAATTGATTCAACTTGAAAGTCTGAAGAAAGAGCATTCACTGCTTTTGTACCAACACCATTAAGACCAACAGATTTTTTAAATGCTCTTGAATCGTATTTACCGCCAGTATTCATTTTAGAAACTACATCTTTTACTTTCCCTAAAGGAATTCCTCTCCCAAAATCTCTAACCTGAACAACATCATTATCAATCTTTACAGAAATTTTCTTTCCATTACCCATCACAAACTCATCGATAGAATTGTCTACAACTTCCTTTACCAAAACATAGATACCATCGTCTGAAGAAGAACCATCTCCCAACTTTCCAATATACATTCCAGGACGCATTCTAATATGCTCTTTCCAGTCTAAGGAACGTATATTTTCTTCAGTATATTGAACGTTATTATCAGCCATAATTTAGAACGATGACTAAAAATAGTTTTTTATAGAAAAATAAGATTATTTAACAGAGTAACTTATCAACAGTTATTGTTGAATACCTAAAAAGTTTATGAAAATCAACCTTTCAAAGAATATTTTATGACATCTTCCATCTTTTTAACATAGTTAAATGTAAGACCTTTAAGATATTCAGACTTAATGTCTTCTACATCTTTTTGGTTAGATGCCGGCAATAAAATAAACTTGATACCAGCTCTTTTAGCAGCTAATATTTTTTCTTTAATTCCTCCAACAGGCAAAACTTCCCCTCTTAGAGTAATTTCGCCAGTCATTGCCAAGTATTTTTTAACTTTTTTTCCAGTTATTGATGAGGCCAAAGCAGTAATCATAGTAACTCCAGCAGATGGACCATCTTTTGGAGTGGCACCTTCTGGAACATGAACATGAAAATTATTTTTATCAATTTCTTCTTGAGAAATCCCAAACTTCTCACCATTTGCTTTAATATATTCCAAGGCAATTACTGCAGATTCTTTCATAACATCCCCAAGGTTTCCAGTAAGGGTCAATTTACCTTTTCCAATAGTTTTTGAAGTTTCAATAAATAAAATATCTCCTCCAGTTCTAGTCCATGCAAGTCCTGTAACTACTCCAGGAATAATATGCTCAGAATATTTTCTAGGATCCATTCCTGGTCCTAAAAGCTTTAAAACATTTTCTTTAGTAATTACGGGGTTAAACTTTTCTTCAAATGCAATTTGTTTTGCTCTATTTCTTATAAGTTTTGCAATTTTTTTCTCTAGTCCTCTCACTCCACTTTCATTAGTGTAAGATGTAATAACATTTTCTAAAATACCTTGATTTAGTTTAACATCATCATTAGAAATTCCATGATCTGTAATAAGTTTTGGTATTAAATGCTTTTTAGCTATTTGTACTTTTTCTTCAATAGTATATCCATTTATTGGAATAATTTCCATTCTATCTCTTAATGCAGGCTGAATTGTTGATAAATCGTTTGCTGTAGCAATAAATAAAACCTTGGATAGATCGTATTCTATTTCAACAAAGTTATCTTGGAATGTATCATTTTGCTCGGGGTCTAAAACTTCTAAAAGTGCTGAAGATGGATCGCCGTGACCAGACTTTCCTACTTTGTCAATTTCGTCCAAAACAAAAACGGGGTTAGAAGTACCAACTTTTTTTAAATTATTAATTAGTTTTCCTGGCATTGCTCCTATATATGTTTTTCTATGCCCTCTAATCTCAGATTCGTCATGCAATCCACCCAAAGACATTCTTACGTATTTTCTCCCTATTGCTTCAGCAATAGATTTCCCTAAAGAGGTTTTGCCAACCCCTGGAGGTCCGTAAAGACACAATATTGGAGATTTCATATCTCCTTTTAATTTAAGAACAGATAAATATTCTACAATTCTGTCTTTGACCTTTTCTAATCCAAAATGATCTCTGTCCAAAACTTTTTGAACCTTTTTAAGATTGAACTTATCGTTGGTATAAACATCCCACGGGAGATCAATTAGTAGCTGACAATAGTTAATTTGTACGCCATACTCTGCTCCAGAGGGATTCATTCTCTCTAATTTGTCTAGTTCTTTATTAAAGGTTTTCTTCACATCAGCAGACCATTTTTTAGAAAGAGATTTTTCTCTTAATTCATTTATTTCTTGCTGAACTGGATTTTCACCAAGTTGGTTTTGAATTTCTTTCATCTGCTGGTGAAGCAAATACTCTTTCTGTTGTTGGTCTAAGTCTGTTTTAACTCTAGATTGAATATCATTTTTCAATTCTAGCATCTGTAATTCTTTATTTAGATGCTTAAGTAATAGTTCTGCTCTGTCATTTATGTTTGGGACTTCCAGCATTTTTTGCTTTTCAACAACTTCTGCGTTCATATGAGAACTTATGAAATTAACCAAGAAATTAGGGCTTTCAATATTCTTTACTGCAAATGAAGCTTCTGAGGGAATACTAGGAGAGTTTTTAATAATATTAAGAGCCATATCTTTTAAAGAATCAAATAAGGCCACAGACTCTTTAGAAACACTCTTCAAACTTTTCTCATCAAATTCTTCAATTGAGGCTATTAAATAAGGATCGTCAGAAATTTCCTGAACTAATTTTAACCGTTTTTTTCCTTGAATAATGATGGTACTACTTCCATCTGGCATCTTCAACATTTTAACTATTTGTGCAACAGTTCCCACAGTGTACAAATCTTTATAACTAGGCTCTTCAACTTTAGAATCTTTTTGTGAAACTACACCTATAATTTTATTGCCCTTATTAGCATCCTGTATAAGCTTTATACTTTTATCTCTACCAAGAGTTATTGGGATAACAACACCAGGAAATAACACATTATTTCTAAGGGGAAGAATAGGTAATTTCTCAGGAACTTCTTCCAAATTCATTCTATCTTCATCTTCAGAAGATATTAGTGGAATAAATTCTGTTTCTCCATTTACTAAATCACTAAACTCACTCCAATTTTTTTCTGCAAAAAAGTCACTCATTACTTTGTTTTTTAACATTTAATGACAATATGTCGTTGTTGGTGTAATTTTAAAAGATGAATAATTCTAAATAAAGGATTATTAGAACTAAATTAAGTACACCTATATTACCAGTTCAATTGGTGTGCCAAACTATATTATTATAATATTTATTTGAAAAAAGATTTATAGATGTCTATTGTTAGTTTGTCTAACTCAACCCCTCTTCTTTTCATTACAATATTGGCTAGTTCAATAGCTTTTTCAAATTTGTATGTTTCGAAAGCATTCCCACCGCCCCATGAATAAGAAGGAATAAATTTTGAAGGAAATCCGGATCCAAAAATATTAACAAAGGCACCAACTACAGTTCCTGTATTAAACATAGTATTAATCCCACATTTTGAATGGTCCCCAATAATTAAACCGCAGTACATGGTTCCTGTATTATCAAATTTTTCAGTATGGTAATTCCAAGATTTAACTTCGCTATAATTGTTTTTCAAGTTGGAGGAATTTGAATCAGCTCCGAAATTACACCAATATCCAACTACACTATTTCCTAAAAAGCCATCATGTGCTTTATTTGAAAACCCTTGAAAAACTACATTACTTAACTCACCTCCAATTTTACAACTTGGACCTATGGTAGTTGGACCGTAAATTTTGGAACCCATTTTTATTACTGAATTTTCCATTATAACCAAAGGACCTCTTAAGTTACTGCCTTCCATTACTTCTGCTGATTTACTTATATAAATAGGACCATCATTGCTATTCAAAGTAGCTCCATTAATTATAGCACCATCTTCAATATATATATTATCACCAATAAATAAATTACCTGTTCCATAATTATTACTATGAGTATTTTCTTTTTGTATGAAATTTAAATCTCTATCAATTTCTAAAGCATTTAAAATGAAAATATCCATTGGTTTTTCAACCGATTGAATTTCTCCAGTATATTGAACTGTTCTATAGCTACTCAACTTAGAATCAAGTTCATCATTTTCTTCTGGCAATGGAGAGATAGCAAGTACCTTTCCACTTTTCATAATAATAGTATTCTCTTCAATAGAATCTAATGCATCAATAAAATCAAGAGAAGGAAATATAGATGCTGAAATTCCAATTTTAGCGGAATTTAGGTGGGAATTAAATTTTTGTCTTAAATAATCTTTGGTTCTTACTGCTACTTTACTATTAAGTGCCAAAGACCATTTTTCTTGGATGGTGAAAATTCCTATTCTTAAATCTGCAACAGGTCTAGTTAAAGTTAGGGGTTTTAACTTTTGATGGTGAACACCATCAAAAAGTACGTATTTTACAATTTCTGACATAGGACTATAAAAAAACCTTCACAAGAAGGTTAATTTATAAATATAAAGAATAATACTAAAGTATTATTTCTTTTGTTTGGAATATCTTGTTTTAAATTTATCAATTCTTCCTGCAGTATCAACCAATTGCATTTTTCCAGTAAAGAATGGATGAGATTTATGAGAAATCTCTAATTTTATTAATGGATATTCGTTACCATCTTCCCATTTCATGGTTTCACTGGTGGGTGCACAGCTTTTGCTTACAAAGGAATAGTCATTAGACATGTCCTTAAAAACAACTAGTCTATAATTTTCTGGATGTATATCTTTTTTCATTTTAAAGATTTATTGGCTGCAAATTTAATCTTTAAATTAAATTAACAAAAAATAATAAGACTAAAAATAAATTAAAGTTTTCTGAGTTGTATATATATTGCAAAAGATTATGAAAATTAAACATATAATATATTTAATAACAATATTTTCATCCCTTCAAATATTAAGCTGTAAAAAAAATAATTTACTTACCAGTTCTAATTTTAATATTGAGACTTCTTCAGACACCATTCTCTTTGATACACTTTTCACAACCATTGGATCAACTACCAAAAGATTTAAATGTTACAACCATAACTCAGGAACAATAAATATTAGTAACATATCTTTACAAAATGGAACGAATTCACCATTTAGAATAAATATTGATGGTGAATCTGGAGTAGATTTTAAGGATATTTCTATACTTGAAGGAGATAGTATTTTCATATTTGTAGAAGTAACTATTGATCCTAATGGTACTTCACTTCCTCTTGTGGTAGAAGATCAAATAATATTCGAAACCAATGGCAATTTCAATAAAGTAGTTCTAAATGCTTGGGGACAAGATGCTTATTTTCATGTAAATGAAATTGTTCAAGGTACATGGACTAACGATAAACCCCACGTAATTTACGGAGTAGCTGCTGTTGGTTACCCATCATTAGACTCAAATCTAACATTAACTATTGAACAAGGAACTAAAATACATGGACACTCAAATGCTGTACTCTATGTTTATAAAAGTACCTTAAACGTCAATGGGAATTTAAATAATCCAGTTGTTTTTCAACAAGATAGAACTGAGGATTATTTACTCTACTCTGCAGATTCAATAGCTGGACAATGGAGAGGTCTTTATTTTTCTAATGCTCTTAACTCTACCATAACGCATGCAGAAATTAAAAATGCAATAATTGGTATTCAGATAGATACTTTTTCCTTAAATAACTATGTATCTTTAAATAAAGTCAAAATACATAACTCACTGTATTCTAACATATTATCACAAGGGTCAAATTTATCTGCAACCAATTGTTTATTTGCCAATTCTAACAACTACTCAGCATTTTTAAGCATTGGTGGAGATATTAACTTTGAACATTGTACTTTTTCAAATTACAGTAGTGGATATAGAACAAGTCCAGCTTTTGTATTTAAAGATTATTACGAAAGTACCAACGGACAAATTATATTCAGACCATTTAATCAAGCCAACTTCACCAATTGTATAATAGATGGAAATTCAACAACAGACTTTGTATGCGACACATTGGGATTCGATATTTCTGGAATTCTTACTAATGTATTATTTGATCATTGCTCTTTAAAAACAGAAGATACAATGGAAAATATTGTATTGAATAATTGTCTATTTAATCCTAAAATACATTTCAAAAATACAGAGGAATGGAATTTTGAACTAACAGATTCCTCACAAATAATAGATATAGGCAAAAGTTCGAATATTTCTGATGACATAGAAAACAATTCACGATCTGTACCTAATGATTTGGGCTGTTACGAATACCAATAAATTACATATTTCTTCGATATTGACCACCCACATCAAATAATGCTTTGGTAATTTCACCAAGAGAACAATATTTACACGCTTCCATCAATTCTTCAAATATATTTTCTTGATTAATTGCTGAAGATTTCACCTTTTCAAGTGCTTTAATTGATAAGGACTTATTAAAATCATAAAAATCATTAAGCATTTTAATTTGATGTTCTTTTTCTTCATTAGTAGCTCTAATAACTTCCCCAGGAATAATGGTTGGAGAACCTTTAGAATTTAAAAAAGTATTAACTCCAATTATAGGAAATTCACCAGTATGCTTTAGCGTCTCGTAGTGAAGAGATTCTTCTTGTATTTTACTTCTTTGATACATAGTTTCCATTGCCCCAAGAACTCCTCCTCTTTCGTTGATTCTGTCAAATTCAATTAACACAGCTTCTTCTACCAAGTTTGTTAAATCGTCAATTATATAAGAACCTTGTAGTGGATTTTCGTTTTTAGCTAAGCCCAATTCTTTATTAATTATAAGCTGAATGGCCATAGCTCTTCTTACAGAGTCTTCTGTTGGTGTAGTTATTGCCTCATCATAGGCATTGGTATGTAATGAATTACAATTGTCATATATGGCATAAAGTGCCTGAAGAGTTGTTCTAATGTCATTAAAGTCTATTTCTTGAGCATGAAGTGATCTTCCAGAAGTTTGAATATGGTATTTTAACTTCTGTGCCCTTTCATCGGCACCATATTTAAATTTCATAGCTTTTGCCCAAATTCTTCTCGCTACTCTGCCAATTACTGCATATTCAGGATCAATGCCATTTGAGAAGAAAAAAGATAAGTTAGGTCCAAAGTCATCAATGGACATACCTCTAGATAAATAATATTCTACGTATGTAAACCCATTGGATAATGTAAATGCTAACTGTGTAATAGGATTTGCTCCTGCTTCTGCAATATGGTAACCAGAAATTGAAACAGAATAAAAATTTCTAACTTTTTTATTTATAAAGTATTCCTGTACATCTCCCATAAGTCTTAATGCAAACTCTGTAGAAAAAATACAGGTGTTTTGCGCTTGATCTTCTTTAAGAATATCCGCTTGAACCGTACCACGAACTTGGGATAGTGTGTTGTCTTTTATTTTATTATAAACTTCTTCAGGAAGAACTTGATCTCCTGTCACACCAAGCAACATTAAACCTAATCCATTGTTGCCTTTTGGTAAATCCCCTTGGTATTTAGGTATTGGATTTGTCCCATAAATCTTTTCAATTGTTTTTTTAACTTCATTTTCAAGATTATTCTTCTTGATGTACTTTTCACAATTTTGATCTATGGCAGCATTCATATAAAAACCTAGTAGCATTGGAGCAGGTCCATTGATAGTCATACTTACAGAAGTAGTGTTTGAAGAAAGATCAAACCCTGAGTATAACTTTTTTGCATCGTCCAAACAACATATCGAAACTCCAGCATTACCGATTTTACCAAAAATATCTGGTCTAAGTCCTGGATCATTTCCATATAGAGTAACCGAATCGAATGCAGTAGAAAGTCTTTTTGCAGGCATCTGAAAACTCAAATAATGAAATCTCTTATTGGTTCGTTCAGGACCTCCTTCACCGGCAAACATTCTGGTAGGGTCTTCTCCTTCTCTTTTAAAAGGAAATAAACCAGCTGTAAATGGAAATTTACCAGGCACATTTTCTTGATTGACCCATCTTATAATATCTCCCCAGGAAGTGAACTTTGGTAAAGCAACTTTTGGAATTTTTGAATTAGATAGAGATTTTGAATTTGTTGCAATTTTCAACTCTTTATCCCTAACATTAAATTTAAAAAACTCTTCGTTGTAAGATTGGTAAAAACTGTCCCATTCATCAATAGTTTTTTGATTTCTTGCATCAAAATCTAATTTGATTTGCTCAATTTTTTCCTCTAAAATTGATTTAACAGTATTGTTATTGTCTCTAGAGAATTCTTTTAAAGCTTTACAAAAGACATATAATTTATCAGCTAGTACTACTTGTTGATTTAATCTTTTATCAAATTCTCGATTATTTTCTGCAATTTCAGAAAGGTATCTTACTCTATTAGGAGGAATAATAAATACCTTTTCAGAAAGCTCTTTATTGGATTTAAAAGACGATGAAAAGTCAGTTTTTGAAGATTTATTAATTAAATCTATTAAGTGCTTATATAAGTTATTCATTCCAGGATCGTTGAATTGCGAAGCAATAGTCCCATAAACTGGAATATCTTCATCTTTTGCATCCCATAAGTTATGATTCCTTCTGTATTGCTTTTTCACATCTCTAATGGCGTCTAAAGATCCTCTTTTGTCAAATTTGTTAAGAGCAACAACATCTGCAAAATCTAACATATCTATTTTCTCCAACTGAGTTGCAGCACCAAATTCAGGAGTCATAACGTATAGAGATACATCACTGTGATCAAGAATTTCTGTATCTGATTGACCAATTCCAGAGGTTTCTAAAATAATTAAATCAAATTTTGAGTATTTCAATATATCTACAGCCTGTGATACATGCTTAGAAAGTGCTAAATTACTTTGTCTAGTTGCTAATGACCGCATATAAACTCTAGAGTTATTTATAGAATTCATTCTAATTCTGTCTCCTAATAAAGCACCACCGGTTTTTCTTTTTGAAGGGTCTACTGAAATAATAGCTAAATTTTTATTCTTAAAATCGTGTAAAAAACGTCTTACTAATTCATCTACTAAAGATGACTTTCCAGCTCCTCCAGTCCCAGTAATTCCTAAAACTGGAATATTAAATTTTTCAACTTTAGTTTTGATTTCATTAAGAATCTCTGAATTACTTTCACCAAAATTTTCTGCAGATGAAATAAGTTTACCAATCTCTAGATGATTTTTAGGCACTATTTTTTCAAGTACTTTAATTTTCTTTTCTCCAGTGATAAAATCACATCTTTTCACTAAGTCATTAATCATTCCCTGAAGTCCCATTTTCCTGCCATCGTCAGGATGGTAAATTTTTTCTATACCATAATCTTCTAAAATTTTAATTTCTTCTGGTAAAATAGTACCACCTCCACCTCCAAATATTTTAATATGACTAGAACCTTTTTTAATAAGTAAGTCATACATAAATTTAAAATATTCATTGTGGCCACCTTGGTAAGATGTCATAGCAATTGCTTGTACATCTTCTTGAATCGCACAATTAACTACTTCTTCTACACTTCTGTCGTGTCCAAGGTGAATAACCTCACAGCCTGTAGATTGAATTATTCTTCTCATAATATTAATAGCAGCATCATGGCCATCAAAAAGAGAAGCAGCAGTAACTATTCTAATTTTATTCTTTGGTTGATAGGGAGTTAAATCCATTTAATTTAAATTAGCATAGAATTATTGTAATAATTGATAACGTATTTTCCACAAAATTAATCATTATTAGTCAAGTGTTTTTTTTATTATCCAAAATATTGTCTTTTTTGATAGATCCTTTCTTCTTGATTGTAGTTTTTTTATTAGCCTCTCTACTTCACAAAAGAAAATACTTAAGAAGAAGATTCTTAACCTTGGGGCTATTATTTTTAATCCTATTTAGTAACCCTTTTATCTATAAGTTCATAAACGACTTATGGACTGTTAAGTATGTTGATTTAAAGGAAAAATACGATTATGGCATTCTTCTAGGTGGAATGATAGATATTGAATCTACACCAGAAAATATTTTATTTTTGAAAAACAACGATAGATTGCTAAATACAATAGAATTATTTTCCGAAAAAAAAATAAAAAAAATTCTTATTTCTGGTGCTTCCGGAAGTTTAAATTCTGAACTTAAAGAAGCTGAAATATTAAAAAAATACTTGGTTAAAATTGGCATTCCTGACAGTTGTGTTTTAGTAGAAAACTTATCGAAAAATACTTATGAAAATGCTATTTATTGCAATAAAAAATTGACTCAAATTCATACAAGTAAAATAATTAATTGTCTGATTATCACCTCAGATTACCATATAAGGAGGTCTTTGGCCTGTTTTAAAAAAACCAATCTTAATGCATATCCTTATGTGAAAAAACCCACCATAAAACACTTTGATTTAGAATACATAATAGTTCCCCAGTCTTCCACATTATTTAGTTGGAAGGTACTACTACATGAAATTGTAGGATACTACACCTACAAGTTATTAAACTACATATAACTATAGTTATTCAAAAGAGGTATTTTGGTATTTAATAGTTTGTTGATGTTTGGAATTAATTCATTGTAAAAAAATAGAATTCTTTCTCTTTTCTCCCCTGGTTGATGAACATAAAACCAAATATTTTCAATTCCTAGATTAACTAATTCTGAAATTTTTTCCGTCCAAAGTTCTATTCTTGTCAAATCACTAGGGTGATTGAAATCCCCTACATATCTTATAAAAAGATGTTTATTGGTTAAATTAAAATGCAAAACATCTCTTCTACCTGGTGTATCGGTGATAACAGGGATAATATTTTTATTATAAAACAGTTCTTGCCATTCTTCTCTTACACTATCTTCAAACCAAGATGGGTTTCTAAATTCAATTGCCAAAGGCGCATCAATGGGCCAAAAATTAATAAAACTTTCGAGCTCTTTAAATTGAGAAGACTTAAAATATTTTGCCATAACTGCAAAATTTATACCTGATTTATCTCCTAATTGATCTACGGCAGAAATAAATTCTTCGGTTTTTATTTTAGCTGTGTAATCGTTAATATCTTTTCTATGGGTTACCACTTGAGGAATTTTCATAGAAAACTTAAAATCGTCTCCTACACTATTGACCCATCTATCAATTATATGCTTTTTAGGAGTTCCATATCTAGTAGAATTAACTTCAATACTGTTAAATTGATTGGCATATTCATTTAGAAATTTTTTTGCTGGAGTATTCTTTGGATAAACAATGCCTTTGTATTTCACATCAGACCATCCAGGAGCTCCAAAATAAAATTTAAGATTGTTGTCTTTTCTTAGACTTGATAAATTTGTTTTAGTAATTTTGTCCAAAGTAGGTAAAGAAAAATCTACTAGATCCAAATCATCAACTTGTCCGAATTTCATTTAATTAAAATTTAATTCAAATTTAGCAATAGACTTTAATAAATTATACAACAGCATGAAAAAAGTAACTCTTAAACCAGCCAAAGAAAAGTCGCTATTAAGAAAACATCCTTGGGTCTTTTCTGGAGCTATTAAGAATGTTGAAAAGGACACTAAAGATGGTAGCATCGTTGAGATATTTTCAAATAAAGAAAATTACTTGGCTACTGGGCATTATAATGAAGGAAATATCAGTGTTAGAATTTTTGAGTTTGACAGACAAGAAATTAATGAAGAATATTGGAAAAAGAAAATTAAAAAAGCATACGACCAAAGAAAAAATACTATTGAAATTAGCTCTAATAATAATGTTTATAGATTGGTTCACGCGGAAGGAGACCAAATGCCTGGTTTCATATGTGATATTTATAACAAAGTTGCTATTTTCCAATTTCACTCAATTGGAATGTGGAAACATAAAGAAGTTTTCACTAAAATAGTTCTTGAGTTATTGCCTTTAGATATTATTTACGATAAAAGTGAGAAAACACTTCCAAAGATTTATATAGAAGAATTTAAAATTAAAAACTCTTATCTATTTCAAAAAAAGAAAATATCTAATACCAAAGTAATAGAAAATGGAAATGAATTTTTGATAGACTGGGAAAATGGTCAAAAAACAGGCTTTTTTATAGACCAAAGAGAAAATCGTCAATACCTTGGCGAATTAGCTAAAAACAAAAAGATTTTAAATACATTTTGTTATTCTGGTGGATTTTCAATTTATGCCTTAAACAATGGTGCCAAAGAAGTCCATTCTTTAGACAGTTCTCAAAAAGCAATTGATTTATTGGAAGATAACCTAAGTTTTGTCGCAGATTTTAGTGATAATCATAGATCTATTATTGATGATGCTAAAGAGTATATGAAAAATCTTGATGATCAATACGATATTATTGTCCTTGACCCTCCAGCATTTGCAAAACATATGAAAGTCAAGCACAAAGCTCTTCAAGGCTATAAAAGACTTAACACAAGAGCTATTGAACAAATAAAACCAAACGGAATTCTTTTTACTTTTTCATGTTCTCAAGTTATTGACAATAACCTATTTAGACATATGGTTTTATCTTCTGCAATTGCAGCGGGAAGAAACGTTAGCATTTTAAAGCAGATGCATCAGCCAGCAGATCACCCTATAAATATTTTCCACCCAGAAAGCGAATACCTAAAAGGGTTGGTTTTAAAAGTTGAATAATATGAGAATAGTTTTCATGGGAACCCCAAAATTTGCAGTTAAAACTCTGGATGCTATTTTGAATAGTAAGCATGAAATAGTAGGTGTAGTTACCTCCACAGATAAACCTGCTGGAAGAGGAAGAAAAATACAACAATCGGATGTTAAACAATATGCAACTAAAAATAATATTAGATTGTTTCAACCTGAAAAATTAAAAAACGAAAAATTCATTGACCAGCTTAAAGCGTTAAATCCAGATTTATTTATTGTAGTTGCTTTTAGAATGTTGCCTAAAATAATCTGGGAAATTCCTAAAAAAGGAACTATAAATCTTCATGGTTCTGTACTTCCAAATTACAGAGGAGCTGCTCCAATTAATTGGGCTATTATAAATGGTGAAAAAGAATCTGGTGTAACTACATTTTTTATTAATGATAAAATAGATACTGGAGATGTGTTATTAATTGAAAAAACCGAAATTAAAGATGGACAAACAGCAGGTGAACTCCACGATAAACTTATGGAAATTGGTTCTAAGCTAATAATTAGAACAATCTCAGAAATTGAGAGTGGAACTTTAAAATCTAAAAAACAAATAATTTCAGAATCGCAAAAAACAGCTCCCAAGCTAAATAGAAACAACACTAGAATTAATTGGTTGAAAGACGATTTAACAATAAAACAATTTATTCTTGGTCTTAACCCCTACCCTGGAGCATGGACATTATTGTCCAATAATGGAAGAGAATTAAACTTTAAAATTTTTAATGTAAGAACAAGCAATTTAAAAGTTCCTAAAAAAACAATTTTATTAAAAGAGAATAAACTTTATATAGGAACTAATACCAATGCTTTAGAATTGTTAGAAATTCAATTGGAGGGAAAGAAAAAAATGCATGCAAATGATTTCATAAAGGGAAATAAAAATATTGACCAATCCATCCTTTTATGAGACTCACTACCATTTTAGGTTTATTACTTATTCCCTTGCTATTTATATCTCAGGATATTGTTTCTTCTATTGATCAGATTCTACCTGATAAAGAGTTTGAAAATATTCATGTAAAGAAAATTTCTAGTGATTCTTCTTCTTCCACTTTTGCAATATGGATCAAACAAAAAGTTAAACTTCACAAACATGTTTATCATACTGAAAATGTATTGATTGATAAGGGTTTTGGAGAATTTCAAATAAACGATTCTATATATAAAGTTGCTGCAGGAGATTGGATCGTTATACCAAAGAACACTTGGCATGGTGTGGTTGTAAACTCAAAGTCAATAATGAAAGTAATTTCTGTGCAGTCTCCAGAATACTTTGGAAAAGATAGAATTTTTAAAGATTGATATTTTTTTTAAATTTAGAATATGGTAAAAAATAATTTTAGTTATTCTGTTTCTGTAGATTGTGTGATATTTGGTTACGATCAAGACTCACTAAAAGTCCTATTAATTAAAAGAGGTGTAGATCCATACGTTGATTATTGGGCATTACCAGGCGATTTAGTTCATCCCAATGAGAATACAGAAGAAGCTGTCGATAGAGTTCTAAAAGATATGACTGGATTACAAGATATATTCACAGAACAAGTAAAGACATTTGGAGACATAGGAAGACATCCTTTAGGAAGAGTTTTTACTATTTCTCATTACAGTTTACTTAGAATTAAGGAATATGAATTATCTCCAACTAATAAGAACAATAGTCCATCGGCATTTGCATCTGAAGCAAAATGGCATAATGTGAATAGAATTGGGGAATTAGCTTTCGATCACAATAAAATACTAGCTGCATGTAAAGAAAAATTGGTAAACCATGTAAAATCTAAGCCTGTAGGATTTGAACTTTTACCTAACAAGTTCACTCTTTCTGAACTTCAAAACCTGTACGAATCTATATTAGAGAAGAAATTTGACAAAAGAAATTTTAGAAAAAAGATAAATTCCATGAAATTATTAACGGATACTGGGAGCACACAGAAAAGTGTATCTCATAGGCCAGCAAAATTATTTAGTTTCAATAAGGTTAAATATGAGATTCTTAAAAAGACAGGATTTGACTTTGAGATTTAACTAAAATAATTCTTGAGCTGCAAAAGCAGCCATATTAACTTGCTGATGTCCAACATTGGGAACCTCTTTCTTTATCCAATTTGAATTAAAATTCATAGTTTGCGCTATAGAATCACTTTTTAAAATAAAATATTGTCCTCGAGAAAGTCTGTGATTTCCTTGTAAATTTGCGCCATCTGTTGTATTAAGGAAAGGATCATTTGGATTATTATCATTTTGCCCTAAATGAATCTCTAAATTTTTCAAAAAAGAACTTTCTAAATCATTTGAATTTATAGAAGTACCTTTTAATCCGTATGGAAAAGAGATGCTAGTATCTGGCAAGGTATACCATCCTGCGTTAGCTGAAACAGCTTTATTAATTCTTGAATTTGGTTTGAACTGAACATAGCGATGTACAAATTGAGCGCCTGCAGAATGTCCAAACATATTATATTGATTTCCAATGTAATCTAAATCATTTTTAATCCTATCAAAAACAGGTTCTATTAAAGAAAAAGTCCATATATCCTCATTGGTAAAATTATTATTGAAATCTCTTACATATCCAAGTTGGTAAGAAGTACTATTAGGATAGTAATAATCAGAGAATTCAAAAGAGAAAACCATAATTGAATATTGTTCAGCTAAAGGAATCCAAGTTTCCAAGTAATCGTCTGCATTCCTATTCATTCCCGGAAAGATAAAAAGTATAGGTGCATTGGTTCTATCTACGGATGTTGGTAAATAAAAATGAATATTAAATGGTTTATCTGCTAGAGGTTGGTAATCATTAAATTCAAAAACTCCATGATTATTATCATCAAATAAATTTGTAGTAGATGAACCATCTTCATCGGGAACTTTCCTACAACTAGAAAAGACAATTATAATAGAGAGAAATATGTATTTAAGAACTTTCACATCCGTGAAATTAATGATTATATTTGGTTTAAAGTTTTAAAATGAAATCTAAATTATTTTATAAAATTCTCCATATTACTTTTTTTACTATTCTGCTATGTACTGTAAATATTCGATGTGCAAAAACAGAAGATGTTGTGCTTGTAGATAATACAAATGATTCAACAAGTACAATAGACACTATTTATTATGGCTTTGTTTTAAACGAAGTACTATATGATCCACCAAGTGGGAGTCCTGGAGATGCTAATGGAGATGGAATAAGAGATGCTAATGACGATGAATTTGTGGAATTAATAAATAGTTCTGCTAATAGTCTAGATATTAGCGGATATAAGCTATATGACGCAGATAGGCTGTCAATTAATACCGCTAATCATGAATTCCCTGCAAATACTATTTTAAATCCTGGACAAGCAGTAGTTGTTTTTGGTGGTGGAACACCAACAGGAAACTTTGGTGGCTCTTTGGTTTTTGCAGCTTCTGGCCAAGTTTTAAATCTAAATAATTCTGGGGATGTTCTTACAGTTAAAAATAACAACGATAGTGTTCTATTTAGTTTTGATGTCACTGCACTTTCCAATAACCCAAATGAATCTTATACTAGATTTCCAGATCTTTATGGAAATTTCACCCAACACGATAGTGCAAGTACAGGAATATTATATTCCCCAGGAACAAGAGTAGATGGAACTGATTTTTAGGTCATATATCGCATTATTTCTTGTATTAGTTTCTTCTAGTGTTTATTCTTCTACTAACAATCAAGCTTTAAGCAGTGACTCTATTAAAACCAAAAAGGTTTTAATGATTGGCAATAGTTTTACTTTTTATTGGAACTTACCTCAGGTAATTGAGTGCATGTTTCAAGAGAGGAATGAAAACATAACAGTTGATCAAAGAACAATTGGAGGAAGTAATTTAGCTAAGCATTGGATGCTTAATAAAAAAGAAGATTATTCTATTGAAAAGTATGAATATTTAGTTTTAAATGACCACAGTACAAACCCACTTACAAACGTAGATGCTTGTGGAAAGTATATTAGAAAATTTGTAAAATTAGCCAAAGAAAATAATTCTATTCCACTTATATACGGCACTTGGGAATATCCATATTTAAAAGATATTTCAAAAAATAAAAAATCAAATACAATGGAAATTCTTGATTCCATTTCAAGATTAAATCAAGCAATTTATGTTCCAGTTGGGAACGCATTTAAATACCTAGAGGAAAGTTATCCTGAAATTAATTTATATATGGACGATAACAAACATCCTTCTCCAAACGCAACCTATCTTGCTGCTTGTGTTTTTTATGCAATGATAACTGGTGAAAACCCAATAGGATTACCTAGAAGATTTGAAGGTGAAAATATAGATGGCAAAAAAATATTTTATATAATAACTGAGAAAAATATTGCTCCAACCATTCAAAAAGTTGCTAATTTAATAACTGAAGATTTAAGATAACTCCTAAAAAATAACTTGTAATAGACATTCAATATTAAGTCTATTAATTGAAGTATTATTTGGGAAATTTATATAATTAGCCATAAGCTGTGTTTTAACTGCTCTATTAGAGAAATATTTGGTAATTCCTGCCCCCATAGAATCGTAATTTTGTAAAATAGAATAAGTTTCTTCAAACTCATAGTAAGATCTTCCATATTTTAAATCCAATGACCAATCACTGTTAAATAAATAACCTCCTTGAAGATTGAATGCATTTCCCAAGACTAAATATTGACTGATTTGGGTTGGTTCTAGGAGCGATGATCCAGAGGAGTTTAAAGAACTCCCTTGTAAATTATAAGCAGCCGTATTTACATATTCAAATAGAAGATTTAGTCCTCTATACTTTAATAAAATATCAACATAGTTTTTTAAATAATTAGGTAGTTTTCTTTCTCCTAATGAATCATAGAACATAAAAGTTCCGTCAGGGACAAAAATTCCATATGAAGTTTCTTCTTCAATATAATGTCCTTCTCCTACTTTATGACTTGAACCAATATTAATACTAGAAGCACCACCAATTAATACTTTTACATTCTTTTCTTTTAAAACATCATGGCCTACTAATTCATTATTAGTTTTAAAAAAACCTAGTGGATAAATATTCATTCTTCCACCATATTTAAAACCACCCTGATCGTTATCAATTGAATTTTCACCAAAAGAATTTGTACCATCTCCGCTAGTCACAGCTAAAGAAGGTTTAAAACCAATATTACCTAATGAAAACTCTCCTTCTAAAAACAAACCAAACTCTCTACCTAATTCTGTAAAATTTTGAGACAAATAATTTCTAGAAGCAAACTGTAAATCATATTCCATTATCTGCATCGAGAGATTGTTAAATGGAGACATCTTTTGACCAAAGAAAATACTTAAATTCTTATTTGGATGGTAACCAATCCAAGCGTCTAACAAGGGGAAAGATTCACTGAAATTTGTTTGGATTAGAAATGAAAACTGACCATTATTTAAAGATCCACTTAAATTAAAATAAGATCTTTTAATTCCAAAGTAATTTAAACTTTCAGAAAGTGAATCATTTAAACTTGTATTTAAAAAACGAGATTGTGCCATTCCCCCTATTTTAAATATATGGGTGCTATCGTCAAAATTGAATTCGACACCCGAACCTAGTTGGTATTTATAACTATTGTTTTTTTCATAGCTAGATTCGTTCAGAAACTGAGCTTCCTGAGAAATAAAGTTTAATGAAAATAAGGAAGATAAAAAGAAGGCTACTATTGTCTTTTTCATAATTTTTTATTTAAAGTATATCGATGAATTTTTTGAATATCACTAGGATTAATAACATTAAATCTTAAAAAACCTGATAGCATTTCTGGCTCCAGTGTTTCCACAGCTATATTTGATTTTTCTTGATTCATTGGAATAATAAAAGTTCCTTTTTCTAAAACTTTTTGTTCTTTAACTATGTTTGTAGAAACAATATTTTCATAAAAGCCTTGAAATTTAGCTGGAGATTTTTTTTCAGAAATAATTTGGTAAGATTCTATTTCAAATAATTCGTCAAATTTTAAAGTGTCAATATCCAATCCCAAAATATTTAATTTATCAGTAACTATACTTAAATCTTTCTCTATAAAGTAATAAAATGGACGTTTTCTTGTAATTTCATTTGTACATTTTAGACCATTATTTAAGACAATATTAACTGGAATAACATCAAGATTATATACATCTATCATATCTAGATTATAGTTAGATTTCTCTTTTTTATATTTAATGGTAATTTCTTCTGGAAATTTATTACAATCCTCTAAAGTTGATTTAATATAATTTGAATTGTCAACTGAGGTGTTTAAAAAGGAATAAGCCAATAAATAACTTGTATAAATACGTCTTTTGAAGGATGTTCTATTTAATCCAACTCCTCTTATTTCCATAAGCATAGAAATAGAATTTCCTAAAGCAAATGAAGTAGCGCTTGACCTTGGACTTACTGAACCTAAATTGAAATAAATTTTATTGTTCTTATGTTTGGAGGATAAATAGTTATGGTATCTTAAACCATTGTTATCTAATTTTAATTTTGCTGGGGGTAAATAAGTGTTCTCAACTACTGATTTTATTCTAGGACAAACATTTAAATTACCAGAATATAAAAACATACAATCGTACATTGAAGTAGTGCCATATTCACCAAAATTTACAAAATCAACTCTATAAGGTTTATACTCGTGGAAATCGACCATTAAATCCGGAGAAAAATCACTTATAGATTGCTTAATTGCAATGGTTTCTTGATTGGTTAATTTCGTATGATCTCTGTTTAAATCTTGACCATTTGAAGCATATCTACTTTGCTTTTCATATCCATCTATATTTGCCATGGGAATGATAGCAATATTTAATTTACTAGTTAAATCTTTTAAGGAATCAACTTCCAATAAATTATGGATAAGTAGTAATAATGATTCTGTACTAGCAGGTTCATTACCATGTAATCCTCCCATAAAACAAACCTTAAAATTATCTACTTTATTTTCACCTAAATACACCATGGGAATTTGCTTCTCTTTTTGAGATTTTCCAATATATTCATAGGATACTTTATTAGGATGTTTTTTACATAATTCGTCTAAGAAATACATCATTTCTGAATACTTTGTAAATCCCTTTTTCTTATTAAAAGCAGGGGTAGGAACTTCAATATCAAAATCTGGGAAATATTTTTCTGATATCTTTTTAGAATCCTGAGTATGTATAATACTAAAGAAAATAAAAGAGAAAATTATAAAAGTTAATAACCTCATTAGAAAGCTACTTGAACCATTAAGTAAAATACATTCTCTGAGGCTTCAAATTCCAACCTTTCATAGTCTTGTGCTCTTAATTTTGCATTGTCAATGAACCTGTAAGAAGCTTGGATTTTAAAAGAATAATTTTTAGAAAAATATTTACTAAAACCAATCTCATAAAAGTTTTGTCTGTTGTAGAAGGTAGCGTTATTCATAAATGAGAACTCATCAGGATTTATCCTGGTAAATCTACCATCTATAGAAAATAAAGATTTAAATAAATAACCAGCTTGAATATTAATACCACTACCTAAAATTAATTGTCTTTTAACATATTCATCGGAACTTACAGATGTAAAATCATTTTCGTCCCAAGCTCCGAAGGAACTTATTATTTGTGTTGGGTCATCTCCATATCTGTCGTTTCTATGGGTAATATCATCCGCTACAAAAGCTTTAGTATTTACATATTCCGCTAAAAGTGAAAATCCTCTGTACTTGAAAAGTAAATCTGCTCCCAATTTTAAATAATTTGGCAATCTATAGGTTGTATCAATTCCAGAAATATTATAAAATAAAAAATCTCCATTTCTTCTTCCTCTTCTACTACTCATTCCATTATTAAAACTTCCACTAAAACCAACAAGAAGTTTTGGATTTAGCTCTCTTACCATATCTACTTGTCTAAACTGACCAAAGTTTCTAAATAAACCAAATGGTAGAATATTAACTCTAGCTCCATATTTTAAACCTCCATAATCTCTAGAATTCAAATTATAAGCATATCCATCGCCAGTAGTGATATTTACCATAGATTTCACAACTGCTTTATTACCAAGTTTAAATCTATTATTATAAAACACGCCTGTTTCTCTAATACTTGAAAAAGCACCTGTTAATCTGCTTCTTTCAGGAAGTTGTAGGGTGTTAGAAGCCATTTGGAGTTCAATATTATCTGTTGGGGTTCCTTTTTGACCAACAACAATTTTATTGGTTTTATTAATGTTATAACCAAGCCATGCATCCCACAAAATATTGGACAATAAGCCATCGTCAGCTTCGGATTCTGCTAAATTGAGCTGAAGTCTATAACTAAAACCTGGATAGGACTGATTTCCAGAAAGTCTTAATCTTATTCTTCTAGCCCTAAACCTATTGTATCTATTATTATCTGTAATTGCAGAAGAATCATAAGAAATGGTTCTAGACTCAAATAAAGACTGAGAGTAACCTCTTAATACAACTTTATAGTTGTTATCTGTGCTTGCAAGAACAATTCCATTTCCAGGAACATAATCACCCAATAAAATATCTTGAGAAAGATTAAATTTTGATATTATCAAACAAATTAATAAACCTAATAATCGTTTTGTCATAATATGTTAATTACTAACAATAAATCTTTTTCTTATAGAAGAATTTTGGGAGTTGGATTTAATAAAATATAATCCAGAGTTAAGGTTGGAAATGTCAAGAATAATTTCATTCGAATTCCCCTTGTTTTGTAAAACTAATTTTCCAGTTATATCATAAATAGAAATTGGACTTATTAGTTTATTTGATCGAATAGTTAAAAAACTAGATGTTGGGTTTGGAAAAATACTTAAATCGTTCAATTCTAGATTATCTATTGCGCCGATTGGAGAACAGGTGTCACAACTACCCCAACAAACATCACTTAAAACAAAATCATTATAAGGAATCACAAGAATTCTATTTGTAAAGTTTGGGTCTTCATTAGTGCACGACCCAATAGGGTCGTTAGTCTCTTGAATAGCCCAAGAATCTGCAGAGTATTTATACTCAATAGTATCACCACTTAAAAATGGTAGTGTTATTTCCCAAACATCGTCAGATAGTGGACTTGTCATTGGGTTACAATTGCCACACCAATTGTTAAAAGTTCCGTTAAGTTCAGGAACTGAAAAAGAATCTACAACATTAGACATATCAACCTTAAAAGTAATATCTACAGTATCTGCAACTAGATTTGTGTTAGAAACAACCATTTGCTTCCAAAAAACTGTATCAAAATTCATTCCTCCCCAAGGTGCTCTTAATCCAAAACGTGCAATTGGACCATTGTAAACTGAAGATAATCCACCAGATGGAATTGAGTCAAGAGAAATAGTATAAGTGGAAAAACTAGTCATAGAAGTATCTACTTGAAAAGTATAATAACAAGTATCTGTAGTTGAGCCAGGAGGATAAATAAACAACCTTGCAACTCCAGATCCTTGATTAGGATTTTTAAGAGTTACTTGAACTTGATTATAATCTGATCCATTAATGCCCAAATTTGTAGAGGGATTTCCACTCATCATTTTCGCATTGGATGAAAATAACCTCATAGCCATCGCATCTGGCTGTGCAGTTAAATTACAATTACAATTATTACAGCTTACCCAACCCTCTTTAGAATTTTGCCAGTTGTAAACAATTTGAGATGATATATTTAAATTAAAACTTATAAATAAAAAAATTGAAAAATAAAATTTCATTACGACAGGGTAAAAAATTAATATTTAATAAAATTCACAATAGACACATTGTCTTCAAAAACTACTTTTGCAATATAAAAATCATTAGAGAATATTGAAATATCCAAGTTGACTTGTGAAGACATTAATACTCTTTCAAATACTTTCTGTCCTAATGAATTATATATTTCTATATAGTTAATTTCAGAATTAGAAGAAATAAATAGTTTGTCTGTACTTGGATTTGGATAAATATTTACGTGGTAAGAATTAATAGTCTCTAAATTTGTTGCACATGGACTACAACTTCCCCAGCAAACATCATCAAGCACTGTATTATTAGATGGAACTATCAAAAGTCTGTTAGTAAAATTGGAGAGTCCATTGGTGCAAGTTTCATTCGGATCAAGTATTTCTTGATACATCCAATTGTCTGCTGAAAATTTATATTCTATGGTGTCACCAATATTTAAACTTAAAGTTACTTCCCAAATTTCGTCGCCATTAGCATCAGACATAGGGTTGCAATCTCCACACCAGTTATTAAAAGTTCCATTAAGCTCAGGGATATTAAATGGGTCTGAAAGTTGAGACATATCAATCTTAAAAGTAATGTCAGTAAGATTTCCAGGTTGACTTGCACAAGTAGGATAAGGACAATTGGAAGAGATTGAAGTCGTAGATCCATCAGTACAATCAACACCACCCATAGCCCAGCTTAAACCATTAAATGTTACCGACCCAGATGCATCTTTATAAGCCCAAGAGTCTTTATATTCCCAAGGCTCTCCTGTGCCATCTACATTAATATCGCCAAATGTTTCAATTACAACACCATTTTCAAATAGTTCTATAGCATCGTCACCATTTTGAGTTATAACAGCTTGATCATCGAGAATAACTAAATTAAAAGGCGTACAACCTACAAAGTAAGAATTAATAGCAGCTGTATCTCTGCAAACAATAACTTGTTCGCCAGTATTTAAACTTATTGAAGGAAAGGTATATTCTTGACCATCTGTTCCTCCTCCGTTATTAGCAATTCCAATTCCATAAATGCTTAAATCTGAAATATTTTGATTTGCTTTTACATGAATTGCTTTTCCAGTAGAACCACCAGTAGGCACATCCAAATCTAATACACCTATCAACTCAAGATTGTTTTGAGAAGAAATAGTTAAATTAATTAAAGAAAATGATAGTAATACGTATAAATATTTCATGATTATAATTTTAGATTAAATTATAAAAAAAAGAGCAAAGAATAAACTCTGCTCTTTTATAATTTTTTAAATAAGAGTTGTTAATTGTTAACAATCACTTTCTTGGTATTAACAACCCCATTTATAGAATAGTTAATAAAATAAACATTGCTATTTAAATTACTAACATCTAATATATAATTAGAACTGTTTAATGTTTTGGATATAATTACTCGTCCAACAACATCCAAGACTTCTACCTTTTGAATTATTTCAGAAGAAGAAATATTTAAAATATTATTAGCAGGGTTTGGGTAGATTACAACATTGTCTATCCTATCATTTATCCCCGTTGGAGGAACAACTACACAAGGATCACAACTTGCCCAACAGACCACTCCTAAAATAGTATCAGACGCTGGAATTACTAAAACTCTATTTGTGTAAGTAGAATCCCCATTTGTACATGGTGCTCCTGGATCATTCATTTCTTGAATAGCCCAACTATCCGCTGAATATTTATATTCAACAGTATCACCAGGTGTTAAAGAAACAGTTACGTCCCATACACTATCTCCGTCTACATCACTCATTGCATCACAATTTCCACACCAACCATTAAAGGTTCCATTTAGTTCTGCTGCAGTAAAAGGATCCGTAACTTGTGACATATCTACTTGGAAAGTAATATTTATTCCAGTTGGAGGAGTAACTACAGAATTACAAGTACCATCGTAATCACATGTACCAAAACAATGTTGAATCGTAGTGTCAGAGTAAACTGGTGCTAAATTTCTATCATCGAATGGTGGAACAGCACAAGGCAATCCCGATATATTTTCTTTTGCTCCCCAACCAGAGTTTCCATTGGTAAAAGTATAATCACTTGTAAAACCAATAGGTTTGGTTACTGTAAATGACCATACACCACCACCTAAATCTGTCATTGGATTATCTCCAGGATTTCCAAAAGTACCTCCACCAGCAATAAACATTCCTGTTGGGTCAATAGTACCTCCGGTACTAGTAATAGAAGATACGTTCAAAGTAAAAGTGACATCTACAAAACTTGAAGGAGGTGGAGGACAACTACCATCTGTTTCACAACTTCCAAAACAATGTTGAATCGTAGTATCTGACATTATATTAGGCAGTAACCTATCGTTGAAATTTGCTGGATCGCCACATGGTAGACCATTCAAATTCTCTTTAGTTCCCCAATCACTTCCAGAATTTGGACTATTGAAAAATGCATAGTAATTCGGACCTGATCCTGAAACAACAGTTGCAACTCCTGTCCATAACAAACTATCTGTAGTACTTTGTACTAATAGTAGTCCATTGGCTCCACCTAGAAAACCACCACCTGCATACATTCCGTTAGGACCTACTGTACCTCCATTTTGGTAAATAGTAGCAGTATTTACTTTTAAAGTAACGTCGTAAGTAGATGCTGGAGGTGGAGGATTTCCTCCACTACAAAATGGATAAGGACAACTTGAACTTTGTGTAGTAGTAGATCCATCTGTACAGTTTACAACTCCAAATGACCAATCAAAGCCAGAGAAAGAAGTTGGACCAGGTGTTCCAACAGTAGGTCCTAGTTTGTAAGACCAAGAATCCATATACTCCCATGGTTCTCCACTTCCATCAACATTAATATCTCCAAAAGTCTCTATTACCGTTCCATTATGGAAAAGCTCAATAGCATCGTCTCCATTTTGAGAAATATCACTAGATGCCTGTATAATGCGATGGAAATTTGAATAACACGAATCAAAATACATTGCCATTTCTGTAGTGTCTCTAGCTAATAAAATTTCATCACCAGCATTTACACTAATACTTGGGAATACATATTCTACACTATCTGTTCCACCACCATTATTGGCTACTCCAATTCCATAAACACTTAAATCTGAAATATTATTATTCGCTATTAAGTGAATGGCTTTACCACTAGACCCACCAGCAGGAACAGTGAAATCTATAATTCCTTGCAGAGCTAGATCGTTTCCAGTAGTTGAATTACCACAACTAGTACAGGTAGCCCATTTATAGCAAACTACAGAATCATTGGAAGGTAAAACTAAAAATCTATCCGAACCAAAACCTCCTGCTCCACCACATAAAGGATCATTTACAGACTCGTCTCCTCCCCAGTTGCCATTTACAAACTTGTAGAACTGTTGTGTCCCAACTGGTAAACTTCCATAACTGATTGTAATTGACCAAATATTATCTCCATCTGGATCTGACATAGCACAAGCTGTATCCGTAGGATTCCAATCAGGCATTGTGAAACCAGAAGACAATGCTCCGTTGGCCCCAAAGTTACCTGCAATTCTTATTCCATTGGATGCTAACGTTGCTCCACCAGCTAAATAATCGTTAATATCTACATTATAGGTTACATTCACTGGATTTCCCGAAGGTGGAGGGAGTTGATTGTACAATTCTATCTTTCTAACATTACAGGTATCGCCAGATGCAATTCCCCAAGGCGCTCTAAAACCTACTCTAGCAATACTTCCACTAAAAGCTCCCGAAATTGGTGTTGAAGAAAGATCTATTTCAACAGTTTGAAATGTTGAAGTATTGGATGGATCACGAGTAATATTAAAGGCAGCAAACGGAGTATTTCCAGCTGTTAAATTATAGAAATATAATTTTCCAAATCCTGCTCCACCTGAGTTATAAGGCGTCTTGAAAGTGACTCTTGCTCTGTTGTAATTAGATGAATACAAGTTTAAATCTGAAGTAAGATTACCAGACCTTCCTGTTACAGATACTCCAGTAGCGTTCATATTCATTGCATCATTTCCTAAACTTAGACCACATCCTCCTCCGCTTATCCATCCTTCTTTAGAATCATTGAAGTCAAATACATAATTTTGATCTGCGCATGAAGTACATATGATTTTAATTTTATCAATATTTGCTAACTGACCTTGTGTTTTAACAAACTGAAAACTTGCCATCTCATCTTGAACAGGAGTATAAGTACAAGATAGCTCTTCCCAAGCACCATTAGCTGTTGTAAGACCAGAAGTTGCTACATCTGTTCCACCTACGTTTATTCTTAAAGTAACATATAATCTACTCTGAATAGTTTTTACGTAAGCTTTAAATTCATAAGTATTACCAGCAAATAACTGCATATCTCTAGATGCGGAATTTGAACCAGACGAATCTAATTGTCCAAAACATTTAGATCCTAAAGCACCTTGTCCATTAATAATTTTATGGGTAAAATCACCAGAACCAGTATGGTTATATCCACTTGAATTAGTAGAGAGACTTTCAAGGTGAGAAAAATTACCGCCAAAGTTTTCAGTGAAAATTGTATTCTGTGCATTAAATATTGTAATAATAAATAATGCAGCTAAAATAGTAGTATAGATTTTCTTCATTTTTGTAATTAATTTATAACGTTAATTTATAAAAAAAAGAGCAAAGAATAAACTCTGCTCTTTTATAATTTTTTAAATAAGAGTTGTTAATTGTTAACAATCACTTTCTTGGTATTAACAACCCCATTTATAGAATAGTTAATAAAATAAACATTGCTATTTAAATTACTAACATCTAATATATAATTAGAACTGTTTAATGTTTTGGATATAATTACTCGTCCAACAACATCCAAGACTTCTACCTTTTGAATTATTTCAGAAGAAGAAATATTTAAAATATTATTAGCAGGGTTTGGGTAGATTACAACATTGTCTATCCTATCATTTATCCCCGTTGGAGGAACAACTACACAAGGATCACAACTTGCCCAACAGACCACTCCTAAAATAGTATCAGACGCTGGAATTACTAAAACTCTATTTGTGTAAGTAGAATCCCCATTTGTACATGGTGCTCCTGGATCATTCATTTCTTGAATAGCCCAACTATCCGCTGAATATTTATATTCAACAGTATCACCAGGTGTTAAAGAAACAGTTACGTCCCATACACTATCTCCGTCTACATCACTCATTGCATCACAATTTCCACACCAACCATTAAAGGTTCCATTTAGTTCTGCTGCAGTAAAAGGATCCGTAACTTGTGACATATCTACTTGGAAAGTAATATTTATTCCAGTTGGAGGAGTAACTACAGAATTACAAGTACCATCGTAATCACATGTACCAAAACAATGTTGAATCGTAGTGTCAGAGTAAACTGGTGCTAAATTTCTATCATCGAATGGTGGAACAGCACAAGGCAATCCCGATATATTTTCTTTTGCTCCCCAACCAGAGTTTCCATTGGTAAAAGTATAATCACTTGTAAAACCAATAGGTTTGGTTACTGTAAATGACCATACACCACCACCTAAATCTGTCATTGGATTATCTCCAGGATTTCCAAAAGTACCTCCACCAGCAATAAACATTCCTGTTGGGTCAATAGTACCTCCGGTACTAGTAATAGAAGATACGTTCAAAGTAAAAGTGACATCTACAAAACTTGAAGGAGGTGGAGGACAACTACCATCTGTTTCACAACTTCCAAAACAATGTTGAATCGTAGTATCTGACATTATATTAGGCAGTAACCTATCGTTGAAATTTGCTGGATCGCCACATGGTAGACCATTCAAATTCTCTTTAGTTCCCCAATCACTTCCAGAATTTGGACTATTGAAAAATGCATAGTAATTCGGACCTGATCCTGAAACAACAGTTGCAACTCCTGTCCATAACAAACTATCTGTAGTACTTTGTACTAATAGTAGTCCATTGGCTCCACCTAGAAAACCACCACCTGCATACATTCCGTTAGGACCTACTGTACCTCCATTTTGGTAAATAGTAGCAGTATTTACTTTTAAAGTAACGTCGTAAGTAGATGCTGGAGGTGGAGGATTTCCTCCACTACAAAATGGATAAGGACAACTTGAACTTTGTGTAGTAGTAGATCCATCTGTACAGTTTACAACTCCAAATGACCAATCAAAGCCAGAGAAAGAAGTTGGACCAGGTGTTCCAACAGTAGGTCCTAGTTTGTAAGACCAAGAATCCATATACTCCCATGGTTCTCCACTTCCATCAACATTAATATCTCCAAAAGTCTCTATTACCGTTCCATTATGGAAAAGCTCAATAGCATCGTCTCCATTTTGAGAAATATCACTAGATGCCTGTATAATGCGATGGAAATTTGAATAACACGAATCAAAATACATTGCCATTTCTGTAGTGTCTCTAGCTAATAAAATTTCATCACCAGCATTTACACTAATACTTGGGAATACATATTCTACACTATCTGTTCCACCACCATTATTGGCTACTCCAATTCCATAAACACTTAAATCTGAAATATTATTATTCGCTATTAAGTGAATGGCTTTACCACTAGACCCACCAGCAGGAACAGTGAAATCTATAATTCCTTGCAGAGCTAGATCGTTTCCAGTAGTTGAATTACCACAACTAGTACAGGTAGCCCATTTATAGCAAACTACAGAATCATTGGAAGGTAAAACTAAAAATCTATCCGAACCAAAACCTCCTGCTCCACCACATAAAGGATCATTTACAGACTCGTCTCCTCCCCAGTTGCCATTTACAAACTTGTAGAACTGTTGTGTCCCAACTGGTAAACTTCCATAACTGATTGTAATTGACCAAATATTATCTCCATCTGGATCTGACATAGCACAAGCTGTATCCGTAGGATTCCAATCAGGCATTGTGAAACCAGAAGACAATGCTCCGTTGGCCCCAAAGTTACCTGCAATTCTTATTCCATTGGATGCTAACGTTGCTCCACCAGCTAAATAATCGTTAATATCTACATTATAGGTTACATTCACTGGATTTCCCGAAGGTGGAGGGCCTGGACATGTTCCATCCGTTTCACAACTTCCAAAACAATGTTGTAACATAGTATCCACTGTTAATGCAGGAAGTATTCTATCATTCCAATTATTTGGATCTCCACATGGAAGACCAGTTAAATCTTCTTTAGCTCCCCAATCACCTCCATTAGCAGGGCTATTTAAGAAAACGTAGTTTCCTCCACTAGCAGGAACATTTGTAGCAACACCTGCCCAAATACCATCGTTATTTGAATCAAATAAAGGAATTGCCATAGCATCTCCAAGGATTCCTCCTCCTGCGTACATTCCATTTGGACCTACAGTGATATTTGCGGTATTTACTGAAAAAACAATATTAAAAGAAGTAGGTTGTGGTAAAGATGTCTTTTGATATACATATCTCCACCATCCTCCACCAAAATCTATATCAGCAGTTAGTGTATTTGCAATTGTATCTAAAGAAATAGTATAGCTAACTGATGTTGCAGCATTAGAGGGAGTAGTAATTTCTCCGTTATTAGTAACTTTAGGTAATCCCAAATGAGCACCCAATCCATTTACAGTTAAAACTCCATTAGTATAGGTATAAGTAAAACTTCCACCAGAATGTGGAGTAACTGGAGCTCTGCATCCATCACCTGAACCGTCTTGCCAAGCTTCTACCCAAGTATTTCCGTCCATATAATGCATGAAATTCCCATTTAAGTCGAAACTGATAGAGTCATCAAACAAACAAGATCTAGTATTTACATCACCAGCCGAACTTGACCACCATGATCCATCTCCTTGATTTGGTCCAACTGCTAAAGCTGCTGGGATTTGTGCAAGTTTCCATGTTCCAACTAAAGGATTACTAACTGCATTAACTTGAACAGTACCTACCATACCAGATGAAGCATGAGATCCTACTGAACAATCGTAATTATAAGTTCCGGGTACAGTAAATACATGAGTATAAATTGCTGTTCCATTAGTAGGGGAAGAAATAAAACTTACAGGATTATTAAAACTCATTCCAGTAATTGTATTTATATCAAAATTCACATTATGATATCCTCCATCATTTACCCAAACAACAGTATCGTTAACATTCACTGTAAGTGTTGATGGTAAATAATAATAACTTCCTGAATTAACTGTATGAGTAACCGCAAAGAAATTCATTACAAGAGCAAACAACGCAGTGCTTAATAGTATTTTTTTCATTTTATTAATTTTTATTTTTTGGTTTAAAAAAAGAGGGGTGTAAAACCCCTCTTTATTATAATACTTAATAATTAATTACTGTACAATAACTGATTCTGTTAAAGTACCATTATTAGTTTCAACATTGATCATATACATTCCTCTTTCAAGTTCTGTTAAATCAACATCTACTTTACTTAGATTGATTTCATTGATAGACTGTACTATTTTACCATGAACATCTGTTACAGTTACTTTAACAATATCCTCACTGTTTGAGATAGTGAATAACCCATTATTTGGATTTGGATATACATCTAAGTTACCTTTTGCAAGTTCAAGAATATTACTACAATCTAATACAGTTACCACTGCTTCAGTTCTTGTTGCAGAAACACAAGCATCATCTTTCAATGCGCTCCACTGTACATCATCAATATAGTATTCATTTCCTGTATTTGCATAAAGGTTAACAGAAGCAACTGGATCTGTCACAATAAATATTCCTTGCGATGTTCCATTGGTAAATAATTCCCAAGTACCAGTGTTTAAATCTGCTTCAAACTCAATATTGAACCACACTGGGGAACCTGTTGGATTAGTACCTGTATAAGCTCCAGTAAGAACAGATGTTCCACCAACTTGTACATCTACACTTCCACCAGTTAAGAACACATCAAATGCCCATGCTGCACCAATATTCACATCTGCTTGGAAGTTAAAGTAAGCATCAGTTACAATATACATATCCATAGAGTAAAAGAACTTTCCTGAACTGAATGCTTCTCCAAAAGGAAGAACAACATCGTCACCATCAGCATTGTTTAAGTAAAGTGAGTTACTTCCACTTGATGCTTGAGCGTTCGATACAGATGCATCGTCAGCACCACCTCCATTAGGACCAGTCCAAGCTTCCCATACATTGGACGATTGAGCAATTAAGTCGCCAGCAGTATAAGATTCAAAGTCATCATCATATCCTTCAGTAGCAACTGCTTCAGCGTAGTAAGAGGTAGTTGTTGATGGAGTTACTCCAACATAATCACCTTCTTCCACTAAATTACCTGCTGTCGCAGCATCGTACCATCTAATGTGACCATCACCTGTTGCACCTATATATGCAGTGTCTCCAAAACAGATGGAGTCTCCCATGGTTGACATTGGTGCCATAGGTGTGTAATAGTTTTCAGCCATCATACTTAATGCATTATCCGCTAAATCGTTATCTGTTGAAAGAACACAAGCAAAATCTAAGTTGTATACACCATCAGCAGTCATATCTGCAGTAGCAGTAAATACATATTTAAGTGTATCTCCAGGATTTACAGTTGAAGTAATACTTTCAACAACTGGCGTTCCACCGTTTGCAGCGTAAGAAAGATCGAAAGCTGACTCAGCAACCAATCCTTGGTTAACTACCCAAAGTTCAATTGGCTCAGTAGCTGTTAAATCACAACCAGATGCTACAGCAGCAGCAACTAGTGCTAAATCATTAGCAGCAGCTTCTCTTACACCAAACTCATCGATTGCCATATCTCCAGGCCATGTTTGACCGTTAACATTAGAATCTAAAGTGGCAGTAATAGAGAACTGAACTAAAGTAGCTGTAGTAGATAGCATAATTAATTCTTCGTTCCACTGATTTCCTCTGTCTCCTGTATGAGTAAAGACATTACCAACAACAGTTCCAGTACTAGCATCCCAAAGGTCTACTTCTAATGTTCCCATTGCATCACCATACATGTGGTTTAAGAATCTTAATTCTGGATTGGTTAATCCACTGATGTCTATTACTTCAGAGTACATAGTAGCTACATCTCCATAAGCTCTTGGTAAAGAAGCTTCCGTATACATATAGTTACCGCTTGTTCCAGTTGTAATTCCTGTAAAGTCATCAGAAGGACCTGTACCACCAGATGGAGTA